>ERZ791729.997-NODE-997-length-10888-cov-1.885812_pt1 | contig 10888 bp, 18 predicted proteins | sample MGYA00510043_ERZ791729 | MGnify/ENA primary metagenome ERZ791729 (study PRJEB30046, sample SAMN00715149) | human gut metagenome | study: EMG produced TPA metagenomics assembly of the A metagenome-wide association study of gut microbiota in type 2... | reverse complement strand
ATCTATACAACCCTACGTAATGAAGGAACTTTGGGTTTCTCGAAGAGTGTAGGTTCGGTTGCCACTCATTTTAACCTGGAGTTTTATACCAATTATATCAAACAATGGAATAAACATAGTTTAAATGCAACTTTGCTGTACTCTATGGATAAGGCAAAAACAAAAAGTCAGAACTCCGGACGTGCATTTATGGATATAGTGGGTAGTGCACACTATACTTATAATAACCGTTATCTGGTTGATTTCTCATTATCGGGTTCTGCTTCCAGCATACTTGATCCGGATGATCGTTGGGGAATTTTTCCTGCGATAGGTGCAGGTTGGATTTTGTCTGAGGAGAATTTCATGAAGAGAGATTGGCTGAATCTTTTAAAGGTCAGGGCTTCTTATGGTATTTCCGGTCGTGCTGACTATGGTGTAAATCTGTTCCAGAATATTTATGGCAGTGGAAATTCTTACTATTTCCAGAATGCCACTAATGTGCCTTCTTCTTCATCCGGTATGAAGTTTACTCAGTTGGGAATTGATGGGTTGACTTATGAGAAATCCCATAAACTGAATGTCGGTATTGACTTCAGGGCTTGGAATAAGTTGACGATGACCTTAGATGCATTCTACGATCACCGTACAGATATTCTGGTGAGTAGTGGTGGTTCTGTTTCCCAGATATTCGGTATGTCTGTGCCTCAGATCAATAATGGTGTTGTCGACAATAAAGGTATTGAAGCTTCTTTGGCGTGGGATGATAATATCGGTAACTTTAAATATCATCTGGGTGGGCAGTTCACCTTTACCCGCAATAAAATTAAAAATCAGAATGAAGAATATCGCCCGTATGATTATCTCAAACGCACAGGAAGTTCTATGAACCAAATTTTCGGTTATGAAGTGATAGGGATCTATAAATCTCAGGATGAAATAGATAATCTCGGTGTGGAGCAATTGTTAGGTGATGTACGTCCGGGCGATCTGATGTTTAAGGATCAAAACGGTGACAATAAAATCGATGCCTATGACCAGGTACCTTTAGGTTATAATGCAACTTGTCCTGAAATCTATTATTCATTTGATTTAGGATTGGAGTACAAAGGTTTTGGAGTTTATGCACTGTTTCAGGGTGTAGGTAATTATAGTAAAGTATTGAATACGGCAAGTGTTTACCGTCCGATTGTCAACAACAATACAATCTCTACTTATTATTGGGAAAACCGTTGGAGTGAATCGAATCCTAACGGAACCTTGCCTCGCCTGACTTATTCCGGATCGGATAATAATTACAATACTAACTCTATGTGGGTGTCCGATGCTTCTTTTTTGAAGTTGAGAACTTTGGAGTTGTACTATAACTTCCCAACGGAGTTGTTGAAGAAGACTGGTTTCCTGGCTGGCGTGAAAGTTTTTGCTCGTGGACATGACTTATTCTGTCTGGATGGAATTGATCTTCGTGACCCGGAATCCATCGGTACAGAACATCCTACTATGACTCAATATGCATTCGGATTTAATCTATCTTTCTAAAAAAATGATTTAGATGGTAAAATTATAAGTAAATTTTACGGTTTAGGTCTGGTCGAATTTCTCTATTTTGTACTAAACATTACTATTTAGCTGTTTCCATTTAACAAAATATCTTTATATTTCAAAAGATACCAGATTGCCACTTAAATCCGTACCTTAATCCCTATAACTTTATGCTTCTAATGAAACAAACATTCTAGAAGTTTTCCTTAATATATTGGTTCTATTACTAGTTTTTTTTGCAAAAGAAATTTCATAACTAGATAAAATAAAATGTATGGCCATAACATTTCAATTTATGTAACGTTAATCCCAATACTTTCACTCAAAACAGGCTACTCTATGTTTCGTGTCTTGGCACTATACATAGGTTTAACTTAAAAAATATATACTCTATTTAAGCCTCCGCGAAAACAGGGTCGATATATGTATGCCGTTACATACTGCCCTATTTTCTTTACTCCCTGAATGCACACATAACTGGGCGTTTTGCGCACGAACAAGAAACTTCAACGATGTGCCCTTTAGTGGATTTTTAGCCCCACCCTCATAATAGATAATATAACTAGAATAATGCACCACTGTCCTATATTATAACATATTTGTTTATTTTTGGCAAATTGCTATCTCTCTTCCTCATCTTTTTTTCTTACACTTTTCAAAATTTCTTCATAATTATATGGATCTTTTACTAACTGTATTAGTTGTTCACTTGTAACTCCATTAACCCCTGAATTCTTATATGTTTTTCTATTGTAATTTTCTAATTGCTGTAATCCAACTTTCGGTGTTATTTTTTGATACGGAGTATATATTGTTGGCCTTATTATAACATTCTTTTCTTTTAAAGATAATTCATCCCACTTCATACCTCTATATTTATTCCATCTTCAAATAATTTCCTGTCTAAACTACCTCTAGTTCTGCTCTTTTCCTCAAGCTCTTTAGCTACAGTTCTCTCTGCTTCCATTACATCTTTAGCTAACTGAGGAATAATTTTAATAGCTGATACCACGCTATTAATTGTATATATAGGTTTCTCCTTATCATCTGTTTTAGTCAAATCTATTTCCTCAAGAAAAGTTCTTACTTTATTTATAGCTATCTTAGCACTTGACAGTAACTCAAGGCTTGTAGTAGTAGTAAGTTTCTTATATAATTCAATACATTCTCTCTCTTCTTTACCAAAAGAAGTAGTCTTAATACCATTAGAATCACATACTTCTTTCAGCCTACCCTCCTCATCAGCTATATATGAATAGTCACTTCTAGGGTCATAAACATAATATAATATAGTCATAAAGTCCATAAATTTGCTTTTCCCTACAGTCCTATCTGCATTATATAACTTCCTGAAGGGTTTTAATAGAAGAAGTTCATCCTCTACAACCACTTGATAATTTTCAATCTTTACCAGTTTCATATTGTTTTAAAATAAAAAAGCCTATAGTAATAATACTATAGGCTATAATTAATACTTAATTAAGTAATTCTAGTTTAGGTTTTGGGTCTGTAATAATAACAGGATTCTCTTCAAACTCTTCAATCTCTGCTACATACTTTATATCATTATCTTGTAGATATAAGTGAGGAGTACCATTTATCTCAACTATATCAAAATTATAACCAATAACAGGATTATCCTTTATTACTCCATCTTGAAGAGAGCCTTCCTCATGCTTCCTAACCATATATCTTTTAGGATTTATAAATACTATATCTCCTACTTCAATACCTCTTACCATAGGACCTACAGCTACTACTTTCTGATATTCCTTTACAGCTCCAGCTTTACTTGCATCAAGTATCTTAGTACCAGCTACATACTGATTATTACTGTATTTATCCATTGTAGTAACCAACCCATTAAACATGGGTTTAATCTTCTTTATGTTTGTTACCATTCCTAATTTCCCTCAAATTATTATACATTCTCTTGAGTCTTATCATTCTATCATAAGTACAGCTTAACTTACCAATGCTTGGAATATTAAAATTAGTTCTTAACTTGCCAAACTCCTCTTCACTTAAATCTTCCTTAAGTGGGAGTTCCTGTATAGAACTTCTTATAAATTTCCAATAAGAATCATAAGTCTCCTTTATAATTTCAACTGGTATACCAAGGTCTTTAGATACCCTATCAAATACTTCCTGACATCTCATGAAAAATCAAATAGCAGTACCATTCTAAATGCTCCACTTTGAAGTGGGATTATTGGGTTAATTTTATTATCTATTATAATTTTATTCTTTCTAAACTTTGAGAGTACTATCTGAAAATAAGGAAGAGCAATATCACACTCTTCTCTTATTTTCTTCTTAGTATCTTCACTCATTACTACTTTATCCAGAATATCATTATCATTTATCACCTTGCTTAGTTCATACCTATTCTTTAAAAAAGAAACAAGTACATCACTTTCCCTGTCAGTTAAATGGTGAAAAGGTTTCAAAAAGAGGACCCAGTACCTAAAAAAGTCACCACTATCCTTACAGGGAATTCTTACAATACTGTCTGCCCCTTTCATATATTACTCCTTAACAGTTGTTTCTTCCTCAGCTTCAGGAGCTTTCATCATCTGCATGAACTCTTCAGCACAAGTCTTTAAAAAATCTTGGCTAAGCAAAGGATTATCAGAATTAATAACCATCCATAAATAGTCCAGTCTCTTGAAGAAACCAGCCATATCAGCCTCTTGTAATTTCTTTCTAAGTTCTTGATTCTGAGCATATAATTGTCTACTTTGTTCACTCAATTGATGAGCTATATTTTCAAGTTTCTCTCTGTCTAAAGGTTGATTTACTCCTACCCTACTCTCCCCTTCTTTTACTTCCAATTTCTTTTCCATTGCTATTTATTTATTTTATCTAATAAGTATCTTGTACCATATCTCTGTACATATAATTCCTCCCAATCATATATATGTGCATACTCTACATCTGTGCTTCCACATTTATCACAGTAAGCAGAGCCATCTAAATCCCTTATAGCTAAAGATAAGCAATGTGCACAGTAGACAACTGGTTCATCATTATAACTAGTTTCCTCTTCTTGGACACTAGACTGTTGTAAATCTGTGTTTAAGTTGCTCATAAATTCTCCTCTTTTTAACTTGTAAAGGTCTAGTACCTTTTGATATAGACCTATTATTAAAAGGTCTTTTAGGTGCTACAGTTCCAAAAGGAGTTACATTTCCTCTCCTCATGGCTCTCCTAATACTTCTATATCTACTAACTCCCTCATAAGAAAACAAATGTAACTCATCTACTTTCTTATCAACTATTTCTTCTACTCTTTTCTCTTCCATAATGTTATTTGTAATACAATAAATATACTTGAGAGTTGACTTCAAATATCTGTACAATATCTTCCTTTTGAAGTCCTATACTATTAGCCTTATTTATGACTTCTCTGACAGTCTCTCCAAATAAGGAATCAAGTATTCTTTTATAACCTATTTTCTTTTCTCCCATACTAAATAGTTTAAATAGTTCAGGGGGTAAGAATCGAACTTACTAAGCTAGGCTTATGAGACCCAGTGGGATACCAATCCTCCCCAGAATAGAGAGCAGATAGTGAGAATTGAACTCACACATTGACTTTGGAAGAGTCACATACTACCATTATACTATATCTGCATATTGCCAGAGATTTGAATTTAGGTACTCTGGCTTGAAAGTTTCTCTTTGCTTTCACCCTCCTTCATGCTTCTAATTAATTAGTCTCTATTAGCCAAGGAGTGTTAGCCTCACTGATAGAGCTCAGCTACTAACCTGCTTTTCTTTTTATAGTGCAGTATGAAAACATATAGTAATCAAGTGCACTTTTTTATAGAGCCTTCTGTAAGAATTGAACTTACATGACCTGCTTACAAGGCAGGCATAATGACCTTTATATGAAGAAGGCAACTAGACTCTTATAGAGTCCTCACATCACAAAGATGGAATAAATAGTCATACTTATTTATATTCTGAATAAAAGTCTCACACTCTGAGGTAATACCTTTATATATAGTCTCAGTAGGAATCTTCTCATAGAATGCAAGAGTATTAGCCTTTACTTCAGCTATAAATGAATAAGCATCTAATACATCACTAGATGTACCTTTAATAGCATTAGGTTGCATCTTACCTAAGATTCCCATATATCCTTCAGCCAATCCATCCTGATAATCTGATAGAATATCCAAGAACTCATCCAAATATATATGAATATTCTTTTTAGGTGCTGCCCAATGTAAATTCTTACATTTAGTTTTCCAACCTTCAATCTTATTTAAAAAGTCAATAAAGAACTGACTTCCATTAAACTCTTTTATTGATGAACCACTTAAAGGAATATCATCATCCCCTAAGAATATATTTCCAAATGTGTCTGCCATTATATATTAATTTTAATACTGCAAAGATAAGTAATTTATCTGATATAAACAAATAAATTCATGCTTTTTTTTTTATAATCTTCTTATAGTACAGTTTGTATGGTCTGTTTTAAATGCAACTCCTCTATGCTCACTTATCAGTCTATGTACTAATCTATCTAGTAATAACCTATTGGTCCTTACAGAACTACCTCCTTCAAAGTGGTCTCTTACTAATATAGGAGTATTAACTTCTTTAGTAAAGAACTCCTGAACATAAGCATCTATTAATCTAGTACTTCTACCAGTACTTCTTAAAGTATCTTCTTCCATCTTCCTTATTTTTTTTTTGTGGAAACTACTAGAGTTGAACTAGTATCTAAGGATTTTCAATCCCCCACATAGACCACCTTTGCTAAGTTTCCAAGTGTGGAAGTGGAGAGAATTGAACTCACATAGCCAGAGGCATCAGATTTACAGTCTGAACTAATTCACCACATTAAAGCACTTCCAATTATATCTTACTTCAAATGAAGTAAATAAGCACTATTGCTTATTTACTAAATAATTCCAGTTACTAATTATAACAACAAATGCTGTTATACTTAAAAGAATTGTCATCATACTAATCAAAATTTGAAGTTAAGATTAGTTCCCCCATCTGGAATTGAACCAGACCTCCTAATTTAAAAGATTAGTGCCCACAACCTGTCTGCTATAGGGGAATATGTACCTCCACTAAGAATCGAACTTAGAATCTTCTCCTTAAGAGGGAGCAGCTTTAACCATTCAGCTATAGAGGTATTTAATAAGACTCCAGTGGGAGACTTGAACTCCCATACCACAGTTTTGCAGACTGGGACCTCAACCATTCAGACAACTGGAGGAATAGTACTGAGGGCAGGATTTGAACCCACTGTATTGTAGGAATGGAGGGGCTTGAACCCTCATGTAACCTATTACCCTTTCTATAGCGTATAAGACTAAGGGGATACATTCCTATAACTAAATGGCTTATATTTCCTTGTACTTCTGCCAATGTTTCTTGCCTTATAAGTATCTAATTGAGAATCACAATTAGGGCAGATAAGTCTTAAATTGGCTCTTATATTATTTGTAGCATCTCCATCTATATGGTCTAATATAAAGTGTATTTCTTTTCCATTCCATATAGGTTCCATTCCACAGATGCTACACTTGTTACTCTGTTCCTTAAGTATGATAGGCTTTAGCCAATTATAGTTTATTTCTATACCAGAGTATCTATCTTGATTATTGAGGTAGTCTTTATATTTCTCTGCTGATTCATACTCCTTTTGGCATTTAATAGAACAATATTTCCTAAATACTCCTTTACTTGGAATACTTTTGCCACAATTTATACAACTGTATTTATGTTTCCCTTTATTCCAAGATGAAGTCTTATGAGTCTTCCTTATAGGAAGAGATATTCCGAGTTTTAGTGCATATTTCTTTATGTATGCTATACTACATTCTAATCTTCTTCCTATTTCAACATAGGATAATTTATCTTTATTTATCCAATCATCTAAGATATTTCTATCTATATTAACCATAAGCCATCTGCATTTACCACTTGTGCTACCTCAGCATATTAATTGTTGGGACAATAGGACTTGAACCTATGACTTCCTCCTTATCAGAGAGGTGCTCTAACCAAGCTGAACTATACCCCAATATTGCAGACCCAACAAGACTTGAACTTATAACTTCTCTTTTGGAGAGAGATGTTTTAACCAATTAAACTATGGACCTATGCTGGGATGATAGGACTTGAACCTACTATCTTCTGCTTAACAGGCAGTAGCTTATACCACTTAAGCTTCATCCCAATTGATAAGAGGCTTTTTAAAGAGTGCCTCCCCAGTTCATCTCTTAAAAACAAAACATTATGAAAACAGAAAATGTGGAGAATGAGGGACTTGAACCCTAAACTCAACTTTGCAAAAGTTGTGTGTTAGCCAATTACACCACAAACCCCATGTAGTAGATGTGAGCTAATGGGTCACTCTATGTTGGTTGCCATTATAAACCAATCCTTTAGGCTGTCAGACTTTTCACCTCTCTCTGACAAAGACATCTACTTAGTATGGGTACTAGGACTTGAACCTAGGACAACTAGCTCCCAAAGCTAGCATTCTACCAACTGAATTACACCCATGTAATGAGGAGAGCATAGTACTTGAAACTAATACCTTTACAGTACAATTTGTTTAGCAAACAATTCCTAAGACCTCTTAGGTTTACTCTCCAATAATCTATTAATCATTTTACCCAAATGTTTACTATATAATAGGCATATAACACCTATCAAATATATACTAATTGGTAGCAAAAGATGTACTATAATTAATACTGGATAACTTAGTATCAGTGATACTCCTTGAAATTGGGCATTAACTAATGCTCCTAATAAAGCTATTAAAGCATATATAATAAACCTACCATATTTATCATTATACTTGTCTCTAATATATCTCAAACTTTCTAACTTCTTCTCTTTTGGAGTTATCTTCTCTTCCTTGTAAGAAGAAGGTCTTAGTATTACTATTTTATTAGGGTCTAATACTCTAATACCATTTACTGCATACTTTAAACTATCCATACTTTTACCTATTTGAGGAAGAAGTGGGACTCCAACCCACACATCACTTTTACATGATTACTAGTACTTTTCAAGAGTACTGCCTTAGCAATTAGGCTTATTCTTCCAATTGCCTGCTCAACTCTTTGAGTCAGGACTTTTCTTCATACCATAATTATGAAAGTACAGAGTAATGGGTAGGGAATTTGAACCCCTAATTTCTACTGTGAAAGAGTAGTGACTTAACCAGTTTGTCCAACCCACCATTTAACTAACCTATCTTCACAGACCAGTTAGTTCTTAACTTTAAATTTAAAAAGAAAGTTTTTTATGAAATTATGTATCCCCTGGTAGACTCGAACTACCATTAATAGATTAGAAATCTATGGTTCTATCCCTTGAACTAAGGAGACATTTGAAGCTCTTATAAGATTTGAACTTATACTACAAGAGCCAAAGTCTTGTGTACTAACCATTATACTAAAGAGCTATCTACTGAATAATATTATTCCATTATGGGTTATTCTTGTAATGCCTATTACTTTATCAGTATCTATAACCTTCTTACCATCTATCCCCTTATTATAACTTAATGTTACTGTAAGTTCAGGACTACTATAAGTAACTAACATTCCATCTTTCAATTCTATTACCATACCTTCTTATTTTTCACTCTGCAAAGATAAGTAAAATAAATGAATTGTGCAAATAATCTATTAATTATTTCTGTTAAAACTAACTAAAGTTGACCCTAGAAGATGTATAATAAGCATCTTGGATAGGGGAATGTGTGAAATAGAGACTAGGGTAACTACTTATTATACAGCTTCATGGGTCAATAATGAGTACCATGAACTATAAAAAAGCAACTCCTCCTAGTTTATTAGCCCATCTTTCAGTATAGAAATGATAATAATCAGGATTCTTACATACATAATGATGTAAAGCTGCATGTATAACAGAAGGTAACCCAATTACCAATAAATATAAAGGACCTAATATCTTACTTTGCTTTACATGACCTGATTCATGCTTAATCACATAAGTTAAATCCTTGTAATCCTGAGATACAAATATATACTTACCAAGTGTTACTCCTCCCTTACCTCTAGTCAAGTAACACAAGTACTCCTTATTATCCTCATTTACAGGCTTAATGATTGAATTCATAATAAAAGTCTTATATAAGACTCCACATAAATTCTGTGGTAACTGCCATACCCAGTCACTAATAAACTTCTTAAATTTCATACTACTATTTTAATGTAAATACTTTGCTCTAAACTGTCTATTGTTTAGACTGAACACTGAGGCTGCTCCAGCACTATACAGAACTCTAATATCACTGTAATCATCCAGTTCTCTTTTAGCTTTTAGTTTCTTGTTAACCTTTCTGGATAATGCTTTGAATTCTAAAAACTCTTCTCTTGTTAATCTTTCCATTCTGTTTTGTTTTTAATTTGTTTATATTTTTCTTAATTTTTAGATACAATTTCTCCCTGGCAGATTGGGTCTCTGTCAGAAATATGTCACCATATTCCCAATCTAGCTCTTTCAGTTACAGGCGGTTAATTTTTCCCCTAGGACCTCTTTACCCTCAACCTTTTCTCAGTTACATTTGGTGGGTCACTGCACTTTATAAACTAGACATTTTGTGGCAGGGCTAGGTTTGCTAGGTGTATTTATTTCAATACTAATGTTACCTTTACCTAAATATTAGGTGTAGCTGTGCCCTGAAAGAAATGGAGTCTGTACTGCCAATTTAGGGTATGTATCTCCATCTGAATAGATACATGTAACTGTATCTCCAATTTATCTATTTGGTAACTCTTTAATAGATGGTGCAAAGATAAGTAAAAAAATTGATATATGCAAATTTCTTAGTAAAGTTTAACCTTAGAGGTTTAGGAGTGTTATTAAATTAATATCTATTAATAATGTTTATTATCTGTTTACATTGTAGATATTCTATTTAGACTATAATTTTTTTTTTTTTTGGTACATCTTTGATACTTACATGAGGGCTTCATAATTCACTCACCCCCTCCCCCCTTAATATGGATTGGGGATATTCCCCTCCATAACTTATTTAAATAATCTATAATTATGACACCAAGTAAATTTAGCAACACTAAGACTGTTGAGCAGATTAAAGCAGAAAATGGCAATTTTCCATTTGCAGTAATTCCTAACAAAGAGACAGGCAAAACCTTCTTTGCTTGTGGAGCTCTTCGAGGCTATGTTCCAACCAAGTTGGCAGAGAAGTTTAGAAACCATGAAGAATATGGTACTCTGGTAGTAAGCCAAATTGACAATGAAGACTCCAACTATCATGGATTGATGCTCCATGAGGTAAGTACAGCCAATGCTATTGCTGTTTTCTAGGTTAAAAGTCTTTACAAGT
>ERZ791729.996-NODE-996-length-10888-cov-4.994738_pt1 | contig 10888 bp, 6 predicted proteins | sample MGYA00510043_ERZ791729 | MGnify/ENA primary metagenome ERZ791729 (study PRJEB30046, sample SAMN00715149) | human gut metagenome | study: EMG produced TPA metagenomics assembly of the A metagenome-wide association study of gut microbiota in type 2... | reverse complement strand
TTTTTCTATTATGAACAAAAAATTTTTAAGTGCAATCCTGTTTGGAGCCCTTATGGTCACTTCAACAGGAACATTTGTATCTTGTAAGGATTACGATGACGACATCGACCGCTTGGATCAAGAAATATCCAATGTGAAAGATGCAATCAAGGCCCTTGAAGACAAAGTAGGCTCAGGCAAATATGTCGAAAGCTGTACTCCGTTCACTGATGGTAATGGTGGTTATGAAATCAAATTCAGTGATGGAGAGACCATTAAATTATACAATGGTGCAAAAGGAGAACAAGGTGAACCGGGCAAACCAGGTACTCCGGGTACTCCAGGTACTTCTGCTGATGATTATGTAGTATCAGTAGAAGAAGGTGAATCAGCTTATGAATTAGTTATTACTTATGCTGATGGCACTAAAAAGACTATCAGTATGCCTAAAGCTACTTCTGTAGTTAGCGGAGTTAAGTTTATCCCTACTTTCCTTTCTGAAGGTGAAGCTGCCAGAATCCATTTCCCTACCATCGTTACTGATAGTGTGGCAGGTAAAACAGAGATTACAGGTGCAGATTGGGGTACAAATAACTTTAGCACATTTAAAATCGTTTACTCAGGTAAGGCAGACGTGAAGTATCAGGTAAATCCTAACAGCGTATCATTCAAAGATATGGAAGTGGTAGGATTTGTTCGTGATACTGCTGAAATATGGAACTACAATACGAATAACAAGAATTGGGAATTGTTCAACGCTGGACAAAAACTGTACACTGATGGAAAAATTACCGTTGAATCTTATAAAGAAGGACATGGTATGTTAAACTTCCGTGTAAAGGACTGGGCTTTTGCTGAACAATCTAATCTGGACGAAAGAACAGTATATTCATTGAGAATTAAGAACAATGACCAAATCGTTCATTCTGATTTTGTTCCCGCCAAGCATGAAGTAATTTTGCAGAAAAACGTACATTTGGTTAAAGTAGCTGATGCATTTGACCAAACTAACGCTCCTGCTCAGATTAAAAATGCAATTGCTCCTAACAAGGTAAATTATAGAGAATTCATCAAAGATGAATATTATCTTAACACCTTGAATCCGACCGGTACTGAAGAGGCTAAATTGAAGGCTTATCAAGCAGATAAAGCTAAGTTCGAAGCCAATGCTGAAAACCAGTTATATAAAGGAGATGCTGAATCTAAAGATGATGCAGAACGTATTGTTGTAGAATTGAACTATACAGGTGATGGACATTCAAAAAATTTGAAGGACATCGTAACTTCATTCTTTGACAAACGTATGGGTAGAGCCCAAGACGCTCAGTATCCTTTGATGGAGAATGGTTTTGATGACTATTCATTGGTGTTTGAACCGGTTGACTTCTATTATGATGGCGTTAACCAGACAAAACGTTATTTGGATGTTACCAAAGATGGTGTTGCTACAGTAAAACAAACTCCGGACCCGATTTGGGGCGCAGAAACTGATGCCAGCCACACAGCTGCTATAGACAGAACTCCTATTGTTCGTGTGAAACTGGTAGCACCGGGTGAAGACAATGGTAATGTAGTTAAAACAGCAATCATCAAGATTCACATTGTACGCAAGACAGTTGTTCCTGAAATTAATATTACAGAAACAAAAGATGTTACTCTGAAACATATCAATCAAGTTCTTGACATGGATATGGATAAGATATTCAACCATAAAGATGTACAGTTGAGTAAAGACGAATTCCGTAAGACTTATGATTTCGTTCCTGAATTTGCAACAGCAGATGAGGCTAAACAACACGCTGTATATGCATGGGATGGAAAAGATAATGCAGACTATTCATTAGATCCGAACTTTAAACCTGAAGAATACAATCAGTTGTTCGTTACAGTGAAGAATACAGCATTCTCTCGTCATGACGATCACGACGTTTACACTGTTAAGGGTACATACAAGCCAAATGCTGATCATAAGGGATTATCTGACATCCATGTTACTTATACTATCAATGTGAAGTATCCGGATGTAGTTGCTCCTGAAAAGACTAAGTTGAACTGGGTAGATGATTCTTACTTCATTGCTCACGGTAGATACGATAACTTTGATACTCCTACAACTTATGAAATGGTTGCAGTATTGAATGACGAATTCGATTTGATCAACTATAATCCTTATAAGGGTCAGACTCATGATAAGGATTGGGCTAGAGCTACCTTGTCATTCGAATTGGTTGACCAGCATAATAACGCATCTAAGATAGCTGATGGTCACAATTCCGGTATCCGTTTGTATCAAGGTAAAGACAACAAGTGGTATATCGCTTTGGAGGCAACAGACGAAGGACGTACTTGGATCAATGCTGCTGACGCTAAGGATTTGAAGAAGATCAAAATGCGTGCTGTAGTAAGCTTCAATGAAGATGTTGACGGATTGTATGGTACTTGCAACAAGGAAGCCAATGCTCATAACAAGTATGCTAAAGAAGATTACAATAACTTCTCTTGCGATACTATCAATATGGTAAACAATACTCCTTGGGCTAAAGATCATACTACTACTTATACTGGTGCTCCTGCTCCTGAAAATGGACGTTCTACAGTGGTTATCGATGAATTTGAAGTTGCATTTGTAACTCCGATGGTATTCCACGCTTACGAAGCAGGTCCTTTGTATGACAAGTATCAGGAAGCTGAAAATACAGTATCATTGAAGGATGCATTCTTCTTGTCAGATTATCTGTGGTCTGAAGGTGCTCAGGCACAATTCAATAACAACCATGTTATCTATGATCACAAAGATATGGCTAAGAATAATACTTTGGTTCAGACAGGTGATCAAGCTGGTTGGTCAAAGAAACTGGTAGTTGACCGTAATGTATTCGATGTTAATACAACTGTTAACTTCAAGGTTTCTAAGGCATACTTTGCTGACGGAAGTGAACTGGATGCTGAAAACATGAAGAAGATCAAACTTGATAATGCTAACCAGACTATCACATGGATCAACAATGGTGAAGATATTGCTCAACCATTTACTATTGATGTAGAAGTTTGTGTAAATCACAAGTGGGGCGGTATCTGCGACCATACTTGGAAGAATGATCGTGGACATTCTGTTGGAACTATCCAAATCCAAGTTAAGAAGCACAATGACAAGTAATTAATACGCTCATTGTTTATAAAAAAAGAGGGGGGCAAAATGTTCCCCTCTTTTAGTTTTTATAATCGTTTATCCAATTATATTGTGTATGAAGTATATATATGCTGTCTGTTTTCTGTTATTAGTATGTGGCTGTCATAAAGAAAATGACACCCCTGTTGTTTTACCTGCACGGACACTATTGGTTTATCTGGGAGGAGATAATAATCTTGATGCCGAAACCTATGACAAACTTGTTCAAATTAAAAATGGATGGGAAGACGGGACAGATGGAAATATAATAGTGTATCAGGATACACCATTTAAGGACTCTCCACGATTGATGGAAATTGATGGAAAAAGTGAGAAAGGCTATATTACCATACATACCTATGACCAAGAAAACTCAGCCTCCCCCCAAGTGCTTAAACGAGTTATAAACGACGTAACTCGGCTTTATCCTGCTAAAAGCTACGGTCTAATCGTGTTTTCCCATGGCAGTGGCTGGCTTCCTCCACATACATTGGTTAATGGCTCGCGGTCTATCATCATCGATAATGACAATGAAATGGAAATAACAGATTTTGCCATGGCCCTCCCGGACCATTTATTTGAATTCATAATCTTTGAAGCATGTAATATGGCAGGTATTGAGGTGGCTTATGAATTAAGAAATAAAGCAGCATATATCATGGCTTCCTCTGCCCCAGTAGTATCTCCGGGATTTACTCCTATCTATGCCGGCAGTATTTCCTGTCTGCTTGAAGAAAATGCTGATTTGCAAAGATTTGCAGAAAATTATTTTCATTATTGGAATTTGATGGAAGGCGATAAACGTTCTGCTACCATTAGCATAATAAAAACTGCCGGATTATCAAATTTAGCGAATTTGATACGACAGATCAATACAGAAGCATCCGGCTCTTTTCTCCCGGTCGGTAACCTTCAAAATTATGATGGAGTTTTAAAAGCCCCATTCTATTTTTTTGATTTCGCTCAATATTATCAATCATTATCAGATGAAAATACATACAATGCACTTCAAGAATGTATCAGCCAATGTGTGGTTTACAAAAGAAATACTCCTTTTTATGCTACGGAAGAAGGAACATTCCCTATCACCGCCTTTTCAGGTATGACCACTTTTATCATGCAGAGAGAACTTAATGACTTGAATGAAGAATATACAAAACTACAATGGTATAAAGATATTAATACACATTAGAGAACATGTATAACACTGATAAACAATGATATAGCAAATTCAGAAGAAGTATATCTTATTGCAGAATAGATAGATTCTAAATACTTTTCAAAGTATCCTTTAAAGGACAGAATGCCAATATATATGGACAGAAACAGGTGATTATCCATTAATAGGAAACGGAAAAACTTGTCATAAGCAGAAAAAACAAATCCTTTATTTGCTTTGTTTGTCATTTACTAATATCTTTGTTTTATCATTCATTCTAGAACCGCAACAAAATATGAAATACCCTATTGGAATACAGAGTTTTGACCAAATCCGTGAAGATGGCTATGTATATGTGGATAAGACCGGTTTGATTTACAACTTGGTAACACAAGGCAAGACTTATTTCTTGAGCCGTCCACGCCGTTTTGGCAAAAGCCTGCTGGTAAGTACCCTTGCCTGTTATTTCCAGGGACGCAAAGATTTGTTTGCCGGACTGGAAATCGACGGATTGGAAAAGGACTGGTATGAGTATCCTATCTTCCGTATAGACTTTAATGGAGGACTGTATACACAACCCGGAATTCTGGAGGCTACCATTGAAGGCTATTTAGGGAACTGGGAAGATATTTATGGCAAGAATCCCAATTATACAACCATAGGAACCCGTTTCATTGAAATACTTCGCCGGGCTTATGAACAGACAGGGCGGCGTGCGGTGGTTCTGATTGATGAATATGACAAACCTATTTTGGATGTATTAGATACGGAAGCTTGTTTTTATGATGATTATGGAAAGCAAGTTCTGTTGGAGAACCATAACCGGGAAATATTGAAATCCTTTTATTCTACCTTTAAAGGAGCCGATCAATACTTGAGATTCGTATTGTTGACCGGAGTAACAAAGTTTTCCCAAGTAAGTGTTTTCAGTGGATTTAACCAGCCTAAGGATATCAGTATGGATGAACGGTACGAAGCCTTGTGCGGTATCACCCAGAATGAGCTGGAAGCATTTTTCGAAGAACCCACCATACAGTTGGCTGCTAAATATCAGTACACAGTGAAAGAAATGAAGGAACTTCTCAGACGGCAATATGACGGATATCATTTTGGAGAGAGGATGACCGACATTTACAATCCGTTCAGCATTCTTAATGCTTTTGACAGTATGGCAATTCGTGATTACTGGTTCTCTACAGGTACTCCCACCTATTTGGTTCGTCTGCTGCAACACAGCCGCGAGCAGATAAACGAACTTGCCGGACGTTATTATGTTCCCTCTTTGTTTGTGGATTATAAGGCTGATGTGGAACAGCCTCTACCCATGATTTATCAGAGCGGATATCTCACTATTAAAGAATATAATAGACGTATGGGAACTTATCTGCTCGATTTTCCCAATAATGAGGTGCGTAAAGGGTTCTTGTCCGTATTGGCAGCACATTATTTGAAACCCGGAGGTGGAGAGGTCAACAGTTGGATTATCGATGCTGTTACTTGCCTTGAGCAAGGGAACACCTCAGCTTTTTGTGATTCTCTGACCGCCTTTCTTGCAAGCATCCCGTATGACTCTCACGCTTCCTTGAAGGAATTGGATATGACTGAGAAACATTTCCAATACACTTTTTATCTGATTCTCCGTTTGATAGGAGTTTATTGCCGTGCAATCCATTGTGAGAATCGCCAGAGCTTCGGACGAGTGGACTGCATATTGGAAATGGACGAATATGTTTACATTTTCGAATTCAAGATGGACGGAACAGCAGAGGAGGCTTTACAGCAAATAGCAGAGAAAGGCTATGCCCGATCTTATTTGACCGATAACCGTAAAATAGTCTGTATCGGGGTGAATTTTTCTTCCCTTACACGTACTGTGGAAGAATGGAAGGAAATAATTTACAGGTAAGATTTAGTCATAGTCAGCCTAAAGCGTTAAACAAAAGATTGCCTTCCACTATTTTTTATGGGAATATACCGGTAAGAATGTTTATGCTGTTGCCGGCATAACACATTTAATTTTCATCTTTTTATCATTTTGTTTTTCTTTTTGCTAAGAATGAATTATTTTCGCAGCCGAACACAAGTTTAATTTCTTACCGACAATAAGCAGACATGCTTTAATCCTCGACCAATTCAACTTGTCCTCATTTTAATTTTAACGGATAAGCTGATGTTTTGTCCCTCACTATTATAAAATAAAAGAATGAAAAGATCACTGTATGTATCGCTATTGACGATCATGTACTTCTCTGCCTGCCAAGGTAGTGAGGAACTAGAGCAATCACAAGAAAAAGAGTACACGGTATCCATTATGGCAAGAATCGGGAAAACAGTTTCCGGGGCACGCTACTTGCAAGATCATGAAAATGCCATCGCTAGTTTTAGTAAAACCGATGATATAGGTGTTTTTATGGACAATGACAGTGCCGTCCGCTGGATATTCGATGGAACTTCCTGGACTACAGAAAAGAGTGTCTTTTGGAAAGATAAAAACCAGGAACATACTTTTTACGCATATTATCCCCACTCCGGTTCTAAAGCCGAAAGTAAGGAAAATATAAAAATGCCTTCTCTCGACAGCCAGAACGGGACTTGGGAAAATATTGACCAATATGACTTTCTAGTAGCATCCAGGAAGCTTTCCTACGATACCGACCTTGGCAATGTGGCCTTTTCGGGCGATTATTCATTTAAGCACGTTTTGTCACTATTAAAGATAAACATAAAGGGTGAAGGAGATATGGCACAGGCCGTTATTGACAAAATCAGACTTGAAGGAAATGGGTTGACGACCCAAGGATACTACTCCTTTGAAACGAACAGCATCACCATCAGCGAAACTCCCAAGGAAACCTTCCAGATTACTCCGTCACACACCATGAACAATCAGGATGTTTCTTTTTATTTTATCCTGAACGGGGGCGAGAATGACGGAAACATTGATCCGAAAGCCGTGAAAAACCATTCTGTTAATCTCACCATTGAATATACCCGTAACAACAAATATTACATAACACGACGAGACGACCTGTCTCCGGGCTTATTGTCCGGATGTATTCATAAATACAATATTGTAGTAAAAGACGGAAATGTAATTATAACGGGAGGAAGTATTTCGGGTTGGACTCCGGGAAATGAAGAAGAGGATATAGTTATAAATGGAGAAGAAATAAACCCACAAACAAATAATATGTTATGAATTATAGATTAACCGAATTAAAGGTGCTTCTGTTTCTATTGCTGCTGTCTGCTGTTTCTTGCCAACGCCCGATGTATGATGAAGAAGACGATGAAGACGGAGTCTCGCAAACAAATCTTCCTTTAAAGATATCTGCCAGGTCTAGCGGAGAATCCCAGATTAATTATCCGGCCTATATCTATGCGTTTGCAGAGGACGGCAGCTGTTCTGCCAGTCTGAAAATGACAGATAACGCCCAGATTGAAATGAAGTTACCTCCTGCCCGATATACTATTGTTGCAATAGCCGGTTTGGGAGAGGAATATATCGTTCCGAAAGATCCTAGCCTTGATGATGTAATTGTTATGAAAGAAAATAACAGAAGCTCACGCGCGCTAATGATGGGCACTTCAACTGTGACAATTGCCAATAAGAAAAATATATCTGTTTCTGTAACCCTCTATTATGCTGTATCTTTAGTCAATATCAGTTTGGAAGATATACCGGCAAACGTTAAAAAGGTGAGTTTGCAGATTTCGCCTTTATATTCTTCCCTGTCGTTTACAAGGGAGTATTCCGGCAAAGACAAGAGTACGGAAATTATTTGTGAGTCTGAGCCGGGTGGAATTTGGAGTGCAAAGCCTTTTTATATTTTTCCGGGGAGCGGCTCTCAGACCGTTTTTTCCATAACCTTGGAAGATAATAGTCAGACAAAGACGTTTGGATACACTTTCAAAGGAAAGCCGGAAGCGAACGTGCCATTGAATATCGGGGGCAGCTATTCGGGTGATGTCACGGTAGGAGGCAGTTTGATATCAGGTGAATGGAAGGCTCCGGTAGATATCAAATTCAATTTTGGCGGTGCTGATGAAGGTAATGGCGGTAGTGAGCCGCCTCCCATTAATCCGGATCTTTCCGGGCTACCCGAAATTGGCGGTATCTGGAACGGCGGTATTGTAGCTGGCATAGAGAATGCAAGTTCCACAGGGGCGGATATTTTGTTGATGAGTCTGGATGAGTGGAGTGGATTCGCTTCCGATGTGCGGAATATCATACAGGAGGAGGAAGCAGACGGATGGCATCTTCCGACTGAAGAGGAGGCAAAAATATTGCATAAGACGTTCAGCGGATCATCACTGGATGAACTGAATGAAACCATAGAGGGATTAAGAAACGGAGACCCGTTATTGGATATTGAGAAACGGTATGTATATGATCATAACGGGAGCATATATGCATTCGGATTTAAAACCTCATCCAAATTTTTACAGGCAGGGAGTACGGTGAAATACAAAATACGTTTGGTATGCAGCGCTCATTATGATGCCGGATGACCCATTCATATACTAGAAAAGGGCATTCACACTTCTTGACAATATATGCTTGAGAGTGTGAATGCGTCTAATCGACTTCCATACCGGGAATCTCATTTCCATAGATAAATTCTCAATTAATTGAAAGCTAACATTCTACCACCCGGTATACATTTCCCTTGGTGGTATGTACCCGTTCGCCCAGCTGGGGCAGGATACGGCTCAGGCTGTAGGCGGTCATCCCTCTCATGATCGAAGGATGGGCGGCCTTCATGCGTTCAAACAGTTGGGTGGCGGAGAGGCTAAGCACTTCCTGCGGATTGTCCTCTTCTGTAGCAAAGCGAAAGCAAAGGCGGAACACCTCTTCTTCGGGTACATGCTTGTAGAATAGGGCATTATGTTGCTGTATAGTCTGTTCCTCTTCTTTATTGAACCAGCTTCGTTCACCGGATAGAAGTTCTGTTTTAAGCTGGGCGTACAATTGCTTATGCTCTACGGACGTGGTGCAGTCTATGGCGTGCTTCAGACTGACGCAAAGAAAGCGGCGTGAGCCGGTGCGGTCTACCAGCAAATCCTCCCGGTTGCTGGTGCCGATGAACGAGGCAATACGGGGAAGCGATGAAGCGCTGTGTTTGTAAGCCTTGCGGATATTCAGTGCGGAGGCTTGCATCAGGTTCTTCAGCAAAGGCATTTTGGACGCACCTAGTTTGTCGAATTCATCCAGGTTGATTAATCCGTAGGCAGCCAGCTTGGCTTCGGCGGATGCCGGGGAGCTTAGGTCGTAACTTTCCGTGTAGTAGGATTTCAGCCTATCGGGCATCAGCAGACGGCAGAACGTACTTTTCCCCAATCCCTGGCGACTGCTCACCAGCAGGGGAGCCACGCTGTTGGTACTGTTGGTATCCGACCGGAACTGCATCCATTGGGCGGAGAGTCCCAGCATCCAGCGGTGGAAACCGTTCACCCATACCGGGTCGTCGGACACCCGGCGGGCAAGTGCGGATACGCGGTCCTTGCCGTCCCATTCGGGAAGTTGTTCAAAATAAGCGGTAAAGGGATGGTATTCGCTGATGCGGCGCGAGCGCACAAAGCGTTGGATGTCTCTGTCCCAGCAGTCTATGCCTGTTTCGATGGCCTCCATGCTGAGCGTGTTCATCCATCGTTCGTCCACCTTGGTGTAGCGCAGGTGGGTGTCGGGAATGTTGTTTGTTACTTCTGCCACCTCGGTTTCCTCGGTCAGCACGTTGAAGCGGAAGCGGTAGCGGGAGGTGAGGAAAGCGGTCACTTCCTGCATCAGGGAGGATGATTTCGCTTTCTTGACTTCCTCTTTCGAGGATTCTAATCCTGCTTCCTTTCGAGTGCCTTCCGATGATATCACTCCGATTTTCTTTCCAACATCTTCCGAGGATTCTAATCCGGCTTCCTTTCGATTGCCTTCCGAAGATATCACTCCGATTTTCTTTTCAACATCTTTCGAGGATTCTAATCCGGCTTCCTTTTCAATATCTTTCGAGTGTGCGATATTCATAACCTTTCGAGCACCTCCCGATTGTGCGGCTTCCTTCTCCGTTTTTTCAATTAAGACTGCCGGGCATCCGGGAGCTTCGTTCCTGTTTTCCGATAAATTGCCCTTGCCGTTTTCAGCCGGAAGAACCTGTGACTTGTTCACTTCCTTCACTCCGTCTTCATCGGACACAATGTAATGGTAAACGCCCGCCAGCGCATTCCCGTCGGTACGCGGAGTCCAGTCCACCACCAGAGCCACCCGGCCCTCGCGGATATCCACTGCCAGGTGCACACCGGGGATGGTCCGACAAAGCGGCATCAGTCCGTTGAGGGCGGATACGAAGTCACGGCGCGGCGTTCCGTCGGAAGGAACAGGAGCTGACAGGAATTTGCTTCCGAAGAAGACTGTTTTGAGGGTGGCGAATACATTCATGAGGCACTTTTTTTAGATTTGACGAACTACAAATATACAACATGAAAAAGCGTTTGTCAAGAGAGAAGACAAATTAATCAAACCCGGGTACAGGATATGACGAAGCCTGACACTATGACATATATACGTGCAGGCTCATGCGTACGTACGT
>ERZ791729.989-NODE-989-length-10948-cov-2.516570_pt1 | contig 10948 bp, 6 predicted proteins | sample MGYA00510043_ERZ791729 | MGnify/ENA primary metagenome ERZ791729 (study PRJEB30046, sample SAMN00715149) | human gut metagenome | study: EMG produced TPA metagenomics assembly of the A metagenome-wide association study of gut microbiota in type 2... | reverse complement strand
GCCCGGGCTGGGTAATACCGGCAGATAGCAGATATTATCTTGACATAGATTGGAAAAGCGTCTATATTAAAAATATATAGAAGGTAACGGATTACATGATTATCAAAGGAGTGATACTATGAGAGGAATAGGAATGTGGGATTCGTCATCCATATCCACACTGTTTTCCGGCTTTAGCAGCAGTAGAAGCAACAATGCAGCATCGTCTTTTATTGCCAATATGGATATGACTACATATAGCGGCATTAGAAGTGGCAGCTATTTTAAACTTCTCAAGTCATATTATGGAAATAACCTTAATTCAAAAGCCCAGTCTCTTGTCTCATCATCTGTTTCTACATCTAAGGATTCAGCGAAGACACTTACGTCCATCGAGTCGGAGTCAGAGGACATGGTAAAGTCGGCGCAGGCTCTTTACAAAAACAGCCGCAAGGACGATACAGATGCTACGTACAAGAAGGTGTCAGCTTTTGTGTCTGATTACAACAGCCTCATTAATGCTGCGGATGATTCCGAGACAAAGCAGATTTCGAGAAATCTTGAGTCTATGAAGTCACTTACAGATATAAATTCAAAGTCGCTTGCTAAGGTGGGAATCACAGTGGATTCCAAGTCCGGCAAGCTGTCTGTGGACGAGGATACCTTTAAAAAGGCTGATTCGACCAAGGTTGATGCACTTTTTAAGGGAAATGGCTCTTATGCTTACGCAGTGGCAAGCAAGGCTTCAATGCTTGAGTATGCCGCAAAGAATGAGGCAGAAAAGACTAACACGTATGGCGCCAATGGAAGGTATACACAGGCCTATAACAGTGGATATAATTATAATATGTTTTTATAGTCAAAGACAGGTAGGAAATCCCCCACATCACTTTGCAGCTTAATAAAAGAAGCATCCCGGCTTGGGATGCTTCTTTTTAATTAATTAGCGTTTAGTTGTCGTTTTCATCGTCCTCGCTCATTGAGTAGACCTGACGCTTACGTGCCATCTCATCGCTCTCAAGATATTCGTCGTAGGTTGTGATCTTGTCAATCATTGAACCGTTTGGCAGGAATTCTATGATTCGGTTGGCTGTTGTCTGGACTACCTGGTGGTCACGGCAGGCAAAGAGGATTACTCCAGGGAACTTTATCATTCCGTTGTTTAATGCTGTGATTGACTCCATGTCGAGGTGGTCTGTAGGCTCATCGAACATGAGCACATTGCTTCCCATGATCATCATGCGGGATAGCAGTACACGAACCTTTTCTCCTCCGGAGAGTACACGCATTTTCTTTACTCCATCCTCACCGGCAAAGAGCATACGGCCAAGGAAACCTCGCACATATGTGGCGTCCTTGATTTCTGAGTACTGTGTGAGCCAGTCAACGATGAGCTCATCAGTATCAAAGATTGCGGTATTGTCCTTTGGAAAGTATGACTGGCTGGTTGTGACACCCCATTTATATGAGCCCTCGTCCGGCTCAAGCTCTCCGGCAAGGATTTTAAACAGAGTTGTTTTTGCAAGCTCGTTTCCACCGACAAATGCGATTTTGTCATCGTGGTTGACAGTGAATGAGATATTATCCAGAACCTTTACACCATCGATGGTTTTTGAGATGCCCTCTACAAAGAGCACATCGTTTCCGATTTCACGCTCAGGACGGAAATCAATGTATGGGTATTTACGGCTTGATGGACGTATTTCATCAAGCTGGATTTTTTCAAGGGCACGCTTTCTTGATGTAGCCTGCTTTGATTTAGAGGCATTGGCAGAGAAACGCTGGATAAATTCCTGCAGCTCCTTGATCTTTTCCTCTTTCTTTTTGTTTGCTTCCTTCATCTGACGGACAATAAGCTGGCTTGATTCATACCAGAAATCATAGTTTCCTGCGTAGAGCTGGATCTTACCGTAATCCATGTCGGCGATGTTCGTGCAGACCTTGTTGAGGAAGTATCTGTCATGGGATACAACGATGACTGTATTCTCGAAATTGATGAGGAATTCCTCAAGCCATGAGATGGCATCGAGGTCTAAGTGGTTGGTAGGCTCATCGAGAAGCAGTATGTCAGGATTTCCAAACAGTGCCTGTGCGAGAAGCACCTTGACCTTTACTGCACCCGGCAGATCTGCCATCAGGGTGTAGTGATCATCAGTAGGTACACCGAGACCGTTTAAGAGAGTAGCTGCATCCGACTCAGCATTCCAGCCGTCCATATCGGCAAACTCAGCCTCAAGCTCGCTGACACGGATTCCGTCCTCGTCTGAGAAATCCTCCTTCATATAGATGGCTTCCTTCTCCTTCATGATATCATAGAGACGCTTATTACCCATGATAACCGTATCAAGTACTGTAAACTCATCGTACTTGAAGTGATCCTGCTGTAAGAATGACAGTCTCTGTCCCGGAGTGATTGCGATATCACCGCTTGTAGGCTCAAGCTGTCCTGAGAGAATCTTTAAAAATGTAGACTTGCCGGCACCGTTTGCACCAATAAGTCCGTAGCAGTTTCCCTCTGTGAATTTTATGTTGACATCCTCAAATAAAGCTTTTTTACCAATTCTTAATGTAATATTGTTTGCACTAATCATTTTGTCTTTATTCAATCCTTTCTTATTTAATAACCTGTTCGTTTCTGTAACACATCGTTTCTATTTTAACGTAAAACCAGTATTTTGCAAGTGTTTTACAGACGATTTATAGCCATTGTGCCCTTTTGTACATAAATTTTACCTTGTTAATAAATATTTTAGGGTTTTTGTACAATGTATTGCTAAAAAAACTTGATTTTTTGCAGCGCACAAACTAAACTAGTATGTAGAGACATTCTGATTCATGTCTATAATTGAACATTTATTTTACAGGAGGAAATATCATGTCTAGAGCAAAACAGTCGATGGATGGAAATACCGCTGCCGCTCATGTAGCATATGCCTACACAGAGGTTGCCGGAATCTATCCTATCACACCTTCTAGCCCAATGGCTGATACAGTTGATCAGTGGTCAGCAGCAGGACAGAAGAACATTTTCGGAAGCACTGTAAAGGTAGTTGAGATGGAGTCTGAGGCAGGTGCCGCTGGTACAGTTCACGGATCTCTTGCAGCTGGTGCACTTACTACAACATTTACAGCTTCACAGGGACTTTTACTTATGATCCCTAATATGTACAAAATCGCAGGTGAGAATCTTCCTTGCGTATTTGACGTATCAGCTCGTACAGTATCTTCACATGCACTGAATATCTTCGGTGATCACAGTGATGTATATGCTTGTCGTCAGACTGGTTTCGCAATGCTTTGTGAGACAAATCCACAGGAGGTTATGGATCTTTCACCGGTTGCACACTGTGCAGCACTTGAGGGAAAGGTTCCATTCATCAACTTCTTCGATGGATTCCGTACTTCTCATGAGATTCAGAAGATCGAGAAGTGGGATTATGAAGATCTCAAAGAGATGTGTCCAATGGATGCAGTTGCAGAATTCAGAGCACACGCTCTTAACCCAGAGCATCCAGCAGCTCGTGGATCACACGAGAACGGAGATATCTTCTTCCAGCATAGAGAGGCATGTAACAAGTTCTATGATGAGCTTCCAGCAGTTGTTGAGAAGTACATGGACAAGGTTAATGCTAAGCTTGGTACAGATTACAAATTATTCAACTACTACGGAGCACCTGACGCTGATCGTGTAATCATCGCTATGGGTTCTATCAATGATGTAGCTGAGGAAGTAATCGATTACTTAACAGCAAAGGGAGAGAAAGTCGGACTTATTAAGGTACGTCTTTACCGTCCATGGTCTTCAGAGGCTCTTCTTAATGCTATTCCAAAGACAGCAAAGAAGATCGCTGTATTAGACCGTACAAAAGAGCCAGGATCACTTGGTGAGCCATTATACTTAGACGTTGCTACAACACTTCGTGAAGCAGGAATGAACGATGTTGTATTAGTAGGCGGACGTTACGGATTAGGATCTAAGGATACACCACCTTCTTCAGTATTTGCTGTATATACAGAGCTTGAGAAGGATGCTCCTAAGCACAGATTTACAATTGGAATCGTGGATGATGTTACAAATCTTTCACTTCCAGAGGTTAAGCCGGCTCCTATCACATCTGCACCTGGTACAAAAGAGTGCAAGTTCTGGGGTCTCGGCGGAGATGGTACTGTAGGTGCTAACAAGAACTCTACAAAGATCATCGGTGACCACACAGACAAGTACATCCAGGCATACTTCCAGTATGACTCAAAGAAGACTGGTGGTGTTACAATTTCTCACTTGAGATTTGGTGACAACCCAATCAGAAGCCCATACTACATCAACCAGGCAGACTTCGTAGCATGCCACAACCCTGCATATGTTATCCAGGGCATGAAGATGGTTCAGGATGTTAAGCCGGGCGGAGTATTCATGATCAACTGCCAGTGGTCAGATGAAGAGCTTGCTCATCACCTCAACGCTGACGCTAAGAAATATATCGCTGACAACAACATTCAGCTTTACACAATCAACGCTATCGACAAGGCTATCGAGATCGGAATGGGTAAGAGAACTAACACAATTCTCCAGTCTGCATTCTTCAAGCTTGCTGACGTAATGCCTATCGATAAGGCTGTAGAGTACATGAAGGCTGCTGCTAAGAAGTCATACTCAAAGAAGGGTGACGCAGTAGTAGAGATGAACTACAAGGCTATCGATGCCGGTGTTGACGCTGTACATAAGGTAGAGGTTCCTGAGTCTTGGAAGAATCCAGAGGCAGATGCTCCTAAGGCAGAGCGCACAGGACGTCCAGAGGTTGTTAAGCTTGTTAACGAGCTTCTTGATCCAATCGCTAAGATGGATGGAGACAGCCTTCCGGTTTCAGCATTCGCTGACAAGGCAGATGGACAGTATGTAACAGGTGCTTCTGCATACGAGAAGAGAGGAACAGCCGTTACAGTTCCACAGTGGGATCCAGAGAAGTGTATCCAGTGTAATAACTGTGCATTTGTATGTTCTCACGCTACAATTCGTCCATTCTTACTTACAGATGACGAAGTAAAGGCAGCTCCTGACAACATGAAGGTTGCTGATATGAAGCCAAAGGCAGGCGCTTACAAGTATACAATGAGCGTATCTCCACTTGACTGTATGGGATGTGGTGAGTGTATCACAGTTTGTCCTACAGCAGCTATCTCAATGCAGCCACAGGAGTCTCAGGCAGCAGAGCAGCCAGTATTTGATTACTTAGTAGCTAACGTTTCTAAGAAGACAGATGCCGGAATGGTTGATACAACACCTAAGGGATCACAGTTTAACCAGCCACTCCTTGAGTTCTCAGGCTCATGTGCAGGATGTGCTGAGACATCTTACGCTAGACTTATTACACAGCTCTTCGGTGAGCAGATGTACATCTCTAACGCAACAGGATGTTCTTCTATCTGGGGTAACCCGGCAGCTACATCACCATACACAGTAAATATCAACTCTAAGAAGGGACCAGCTTGGTCTAACTCACTCTTTGAGGATAATGCTGAGCATGGTTTAGGTATGGAAGTTGGACAGAGATATCTCCGTGACCAGGCTATCGAGCTTGTTAAAGAGATCGCTGCATCAGACAAGGCTACAGCTGAGTTCAAGGCAGCAGCAGATAAGTTCCTTGAGACAAAGGATGACACAAAGGCAAACGTTGAGCCAACAACAGCTCTTATTGCAGAGTTAGAGAAGGCAGCAGCAGCCGGATGTGAGAAATCTAAAGAAGTACTTGCTAAGAAGGATTACCTCGGAAAGAAATCTGTATGGATCTTCGGTGGTGACGGATGGGCATATGATATCGGTTTCGGTGGATTAGACCATGTACTTGCTTCTGGTGAGAACGTAAACGTAATGGTATTCGATACAGAGATGTACTCTAACACAGGTGGACAGGCTTCTAAGGCTTCTAACATCGGTGAGGTATGTCAGTTCGCAGCAGCTGGTAAAGAGACAAGCAAGAAGTCACTTTCAGAGATCGCTATGAGCTACGGATATGTATATGTTGCACAGATCGCTCTTGGAGCAAACCCAGCACAGGCTGTTAAGGCTATCACAGAGGCTGAGGCTTATCCGGGACCATCACTCATCATCGGATACGCACCTTGCGAGCTTCACGGTATCGCTAAGGGTGGTATGAACCACTGTCAGGATGAGATGAAGAAGGCTGTTAAGGCTGGATACTGGAACCTCTTCTCATTCAACCCTGCACTCAAGGCTGAAGGAAAGAATCCATTCACTCTTACATCAAAGGCCGGCGACGGATCTTACCAGGAGTTCCTTAACAACGAGGCACGTTATACTCGTCTTATCAAGCCATTCCCAGAGAGAGCAGAGAAACTCTTTGCTAAGTCTGAGGAGACAGCTAAGGCACGTTATACACACCTTGAGAAACTCGTTAAATTATACGGAGAGGACTAATTAATTAGTCACGGTATATATTTTATCCCACAGGGCATTTGCCCTGTGGGATTTTTGTTTTTTCTCCTGTGATTACACTATATTTCGTGGTTTTTTTGTTTACAAATACAATATGTAATGGTACAATATATATGTTAATGGTATTTAATTGAACCATCGGAGGAATACGAATGTCAGGCATATTTGATAGACGTGCAAAAAGATTTATATCTACAGAACAAGCGGAGCGGGCAGTACCTTCAAGAACAGTAATGGCATCCCGTGTAGCAAGAGACGATGTTAACCGTAGTGAAAGAGTGCAGAAAAAAGAGGATAATATACAAATGGATAAAGATGATTTTTTGTTAACACAAATTGATGAGTTTCGTGAAAAGGCAAAGCGTCTTCAGGAGATGCTCAATACGAAAGAATCAAAAGCAGAGGAGCTTTCAACCATAGTTGAGGAGAGGGAAGCTAAGGCAGAGGAGTTGCAGCAGATACTTGACGAGAGACAGGAAAAAGCCGATGGAATCACTGCACAGGTTGCTAAGCAGATAGATGTGCTTATAGAAAGTGTTCATGAAAAGATGGCTGAGATAGAGCAATCTATGAATGCAGGCATGGACAGCTTAGGCCGTCAGGTAAGCTCAGATATGGATAATCTTGGACGCTCGGTAAATGCCAATATGGACAATCTTGGTAGTTCGGTGTCCGGACAGATTGGAAATCTCGGACAGTCACTTGGCACTGAGATCTCGGGCATCAGCCAGAATATAGGCCAGAGTCTTGATTTTGGTGACACATTAGAGCAGACAAGGCGTATCACAGAGGAGGGCACAGCAGCAGTTACATCAGCGGTAAATGAGGCGAATGCCCATATGCTTCAGTCGCTTACAGAGCTTAATGATCAGCTTGTTTCGTTAAAGGCGGAGCTGTCTGACAAGGTACATACAGAGAATGTTAAGTGCTTCAGGAATATTCAGGATCTCTTTAAGGTAATGGGAGACAAGGTGGACACAGTGTCAGAGCTTGAGAAGCAGGTAGGAACAACAAAGACTTTTGCAGTTATTTCTACGATACTTGCAATAATCAATACATTTGGTTTTGTTGCAATCGCATTGTATATATTCGGTTTTTTTGGTTCGATTTTTTAATAAATATTATTGTAATAGGGTGGTGCAGTTCCCGGTTAGGGAGTTGCACCATATTTTGACATTTTATAAGGCAGGCAGAGAGGAAAACTAAATGGCAAAAAAGATTGTAAGAGTTGTTGGACATAAAAATCCCGACACGGATTCTATCTGTGCAGCAATAGCGTATGCAAACCTTAAATCACATACAGACGATACAATGGAATACATACCAATGAGAGCAGGCAGCATCAGTGCAGAGACAGCATTTGTGCTGGATTATTTTAAGGCAGATACGCCTGCCCTTTTAAAGGATGTTGGCACACAGATAAAGGATATACATATCAGAAGGACTGAGGGTGTCAGCAGTAATCTATCCTTGAAAAAGGCATGGGAGATGATGAAGATACTCAACGTAGTCACTCTTCCGGTTGTCAATAAGAAGGACAAGCTTGAAGGGCTTATTGTGACAGGTGATATAGCAAAGTCATATATGGATGTGTATGACAATTCTATTCTGGCAAAGGCGAGGACCCAGTACAGAAATATTATAGAGACGCTGGATGGCAAGATAGTTGCAGGCAATGAGCATGGCTATTTTGTGAAAGGAAAGGTTATAGTTGGAGCAGGTACACCTGATACCATAAAGGGCAATGTGGCTGAGGATGATCTGGTCATCATATCAGACTGTGAGGAGTCACAGCTTATATGTATTGAGGCAAACTGCAGCTGTATCATTGTGACAAGCGGCTTCGATATATCGAAGGATGTCATAAATGCTGCAAACGCTAAGGATGTGGTAGTGATAAGTACACCATATGATACGTTTACCACATCGCGTCTGATAAACCAGAGTATGCCGATAAAATCATTTATGACAAGGGAAAATCTTATTCATTTTGATTTGGATGATTATGTGGATGATGTGCGTGATACTGTTTCAAAAATCCGACACAGGGATTTCCCAATACTTGACGAAAACCAAAATTATGTGGGGATGTTTTCACGCAGAAATTTAATGAATGCAAGGAAAAAACAGGTGATACTTGTGGATCATAATGAGACCTCACAGGCAGTGGCCAACATTGATGAGGCTGAGATTCTTGAGATAATTGATCATCATCGAATTGGTTCTCTTGAGACAATAGGGCCTGTGTATTTCAGAAATCAGCCGCTTGGATGTACCGGAACCATCATCTATCAGATGTATATGGAAAAGGGTGTGGAGGTTACTCCTCAGATGGCGGGGCTTATGTGCGCTGCAATACTCTCTGACACACTGGTGTTCCGTTCGCCTACATGTACCCAGGTTGACAAATCTACAGCACTTATCCTGGCGGAGATTGCGCAGATAGATGTAGAAGAGTTTGCCCAGAAAATGTTCGAGGCAGGAAGTAACTTTGCTAACAAGACAGAAGAGGAAATATTAAATCAGGATTTTAAAATCTTTCATTCAGGGGATTATACATTTGGAGTATCACAGATTTCTGCTCTTTCGAGAACAGAGCTCGATAAGGTACAGGCAAGAGTGGTGCCTCTGCTTGACAAGATGCAGGTGGAAAAACAGCTTGATATGCTCTTTGTTATGCTCACGGATATACTTAATGAGTCTACATATCTCATCTACAGTGGTGCAGAGGCAGCGTCAATAGCAGCTTCAGCATACAATCTGCCACAGAGCAGGGATGGAATTATGCTTAAGGGAGTAGTGTCGCGTAAGAAGCAGCTCATACCTGAGCTTATAAATGTGATTAATGAGAGATAATGCAGCATTAAAAATAATTAAAAGCTTCCTGTGATATATCGTGAAGCTTTTATGTATTTGTAGGGGTAGAATGGAATTGCTTGCGGTATGCACGGATAAATGAGGAATAGCTTCCGAATCCACAGGCATCGCAGGCGGCAGACACACTGCTTCCGTCGCGAATCATATCGCGGGCGAGCAGCAGACGCTTTGTTGTGATATATGAACCTATGGTGCAGCCGGTTTCTTCCTTGAAGGTGTGCATCAGGTGATACCTGCTCATATAGAATTTATCTGCCAGTTCATCAATAGTTATACGGTTTGTTAAATTCTTATTTAAGAAATCCAAAATCTCTACAATTTTTTTGTTTGAGGAAAATGTGTTAATATATTCGATACCGCCATGCAGGGTGATACGATTGAGCTGTATCAGAAACTCTAAAAACAGGAGCTTCTGATACAGCTCATTTGCGTATTCATTGGTTTCTCTAAGTGTAGAGTCCAGTCCCTTGATTGTATCAGCCAGACGGCTGCCCTTGGTCGCAGCGAGTCTTAGTACATGTGACTGGTTAGCATAGGCCTGCTTGAAACAGCATGCCAGATCATAGCCTTTGCTCACATAATCGTCAATAAGCTGCTTTGACACATATATAATGATTCTTTCATAAATTGAATCATCATTTAATATTGGCTTATGAACCTCGCCGGCATTGACAAGCACGATATCATGTTCTTTGAGCTCATAGCTGCGGCCCTCAATGCAGTAGGATACATTGCCGTGCAGATGAATCAGAATTTTGTGGAAATCATGGTAATGGAAATCTATATTTAGCTTGTGTTCATCTCTTAGATGAAATATTTTAAAAGGCTCCGTCAGGTAGCCTGCTTTTGTATAATTTGAATCCATGATATGCTCCTTTGATAATAAAATGTTACTATAAGCATAATCTATAACAGCACAAAACGCAACATAAAACGCACAAAATGCTATAGAAAAACAAGAAAGTGCGCTGTATAATATAGTTACCAATATAAAACCAATAACGAGGTGATCACTATGAAATTTACAAAAATGCACGGCTGTGGAAATGATTATGTATATGTAAACCTTTTTGAGGAGAAGTTGGATGACCCGGCAAGGGTGTCAATATATGTCAGTGACAGGCATTTTGGAATAGGCTCAGACGGACTAATCACAATAGGTCCGTCAGACAAGGCAGATTTTAGAATGAGGATATATAATGCAGACGGTTCGGAAGCCATGATGTGCGGAAATGCATCGAGATGCATCGGCAAATATATCTATGATAATAAACTGACTGACAAAACCGAGATAACACTCGACACCCTATCGGGCATAAAGGTATTAAGACTTCATATCAAAAATGATAAAGTAGAGAAAGTTACGGTAGATATGGGAACTCCCGAAATAGAATACTCCCAACCGATTACCGTCGGGAATGCCACTTACAAAGGTAGCGTCATTTCGATGGGCAATCCGCATTTGGTTATATTTACCGACGATGTAGAAACACTAGACTTAACACAGATAGGTCCTCTATTGGAGAACCATCCATTATTCCCCAACCGTACAAACGTAGAATTTGCACAGGTGATCGATAACGAAAATATACGGATGCGGGTTTGGGAACGAGGTTCGGGCATCAGACAGGCATCCGGCGA
>ERZ791729.980-NODE-980-length-11015-cov-4.581661_pt1 | contig 11015 bp, 9 predicted proteins | sample MGYA00510043_ERZ791729 | MGnify/ENA primary metagenome ERZ791729 (study PRJEB30046, sample SAMN00715149) | human gut metagenome | study: EMG produced TPA metagenomics assembly of the A metagenome-wide association study of gut microbiota in type 2... | reverse complement strand
ATAGTAAAAAAAGTGGAAGTTGTTCAAGTAGTTCATTATTATTTAGAATAATAGGATTATTTGATGAAGAATATTCCTCAGATGGAACAACTAGTGCAGGTAAAAAAAATTTGTTAAAAATACTTGATACAAATAACTATGGAGGAACAAGTGGTATGATTTGGGATATGGCACAAAATCCACCTGCTAATGACTGGTCTAAATCATACCCGTATGTAGTACTTAATGGAAATTACTTAAGTACACTTCTTGCCACAAGTGGAGTAAATAGTAAGTTAAATGATGCAATAGTAAAAGCAAAATGGCATTTAGGAGGGGCAAATGTTACTTCTGGAAGTATTTATTATTATCCAATAATAACAACAGAAAACTATTATAAAGCAGAAAGAAGTCCGTATGCTACAAGTGGGACACTACAAAATTTATATAGTGGTAATCCGGAATATGTATTTGCTAAAGTGGGACTAATGTATCCAAGTGATTATGGATATGCAACAGTTGGCGGTAGTACAACTAGTAAGGCAAATTGTAGATCACAAGCATTATATAATTGGGACGATTCATTATTTAGTGATTGTAAAAATAATAATTGGGTATTTAAATCAGCAACATTTGTTTATGACGGTGAATGGTTTATTTCCTCGGGTGCCATTGGTTATAAGCGTGCGTGTAGTTTTAGTTCGACTGGTTTAGTTACCGCTGATAGTAACGTCCTTAAAAGTTTAGCAGCCCGACCGACATTTTATCTAAATTCTAGTATACTACAAATTGTGGGTACAGGAGATGGAACTAAGGATAACGCATATCGTGTTGGGTAAGGTAAGGACTATGTAATGTGCGTGGCGGCAGTATCCGCCCCGCACTGCCGATTTTGAGAATTTAACAAAATTTTTGAAAGGAATGAAGTTTAAATGGATGAAGAAAAAAAGTATTTGGTAATTAGAAAAAATAAAGGTAAATTTTGTACAGTTTATGGTGATGATACAAATATTATATCAATGTTTTGGGTTATAAAATACTTGAGGGTGGAAAAGTTGGTTTTCCTGAAAGTGTATTAAATAAAATAATTAATATTTTAGAGGATAATAAAATATCATATATGGTTATATACATAGATAAATCTCCTTTAGTAAAAGATTTTAAAAAGTTAAATAATTATGAAGTTTATAAAAATAAAGCAATTAAAAAACTTGATTATGTTGATAAAGTTAATAAAATTAATTTAATTAATTATATATATAGTTATTAATATAATAAAATCATTCATTTAAATATACATATTTTAAAAGAGAAAGCACTTGATTTATAGTGTTTTTTTTGGTAATATAATCTTGGCTTTAAAAGCAAATAAACATTAATGTGGACTAATGTTTCGAGTGCCCGAAGAGGGTGAAATGTTAGGAAGAAGCATTAAGGTGTAATAACGAAGGAGGGATATTTTATGGCCGTTGTTTCTATGAGTTATTTATTAGAAGCAGGAGTTCATTTTGGACATCAAACTAAAAGATGGAATCCTAAAATGAAAGAGTACATTTTTAATTCAAGAGATGATATTTATATTATTGATCTTGAAAAAACACAAAAATTACTAGAGGAGGCTTACAATGAAATTAAGACTATTGCTAGTAATGGAGGAAAGTTCTTATTTGTAGGAACTAAAAAACAATCAGGAGAAGTTGCAGTAGAAGAAGCACTAAGAAGTGGTTCATACTATGTAACTGAAAGATGGCTTGGAGGAACTTTAACTAACTTTAGAACTATTAGAAGAAGAGTTAAAAGACTTGAAGACATTGAAAAAATGGAAAGTGATGGAACATTTGAAGCACTACCTAAAAAAGAGGTTATCAAAATTAAAAAAGAATATGACAAATTAAATACACTTCTTTGTGGTATTAGAGAAATGACTAAACTTCCACAGGCATTAATCATTGTAGATCCTAGAAAAGAATACAATGCAATTAAAGAAGCTAGAAAACTTCATATTCCAGTATTTGGTGTAGTTGATACTAATGGAGATCCAGATTTAGTTGACTATGTTATTCCAGGAAATGATGATGCTGTAAGAAGTATTAAAGTTTTACTTGGAGTACTTACAAACGCTATTTGTGAAGCAAACAATTTAGAAATAGTTGATTATGTAACTGAGGAAGACAAAAATAAGAAAAATGCTTCAATGGAAGAATTAATTAAAGATGAAGTTATCGATGAAAAAGTTAAAGAAGGTAAAGAAAGTGATGTTTACCTAATTAATGATATCGTTGAAGACGAAGAAGAAAAAAGTGATGATTTAAGTTCTAAAACACTTGCAGAACTAAAAGCAATTGCTAAAGAAAAAGGTGTTAAAGGTTATTCTTCAATGAAAAAAGAAGAATTAATAAATGCTTTAAACTAAGGAGGATATAATGGAAATTACTGCTAGTTTAGTAAAAGAATTAAGAGAAATTACTGGTGCAGGAATGATGGATTGCAAAAAAGCTCTATCTGAATGTGACGGTGATAAAGATAAAGCAATAAATTACTTAAGAGAAAAAGGAATTAGTAAATCTGCTAAAAAAGAAGGTAGAATTGCTGCTGAAGGATTATCAAATATTTATGTAAATGGTAATAATGCTGTTATTATTGAAGTAAATAGTGAAACTGACTTCGTAAGTAATAATGCTGAATTTAGAGAATTTGTTGATGCAGTTGGAAAAACTATTCTTGAAGGTAATGCAAATACTTTAGAGGAAGCTAAGAATTTACCTTATGCTGGTGAAACATTAAATGATTTAATTGTTGCAAAAACAGCTAAAATTGGTGAAAAACTTTCTTTAAGAAGATTTGAAAAAATTACTAAAACTGATGATGAACATTTTGGTGCATACATTCATATGGGTGGTAGAATTTCAGTTCTTACTGTAGTTAAGGGAGCAAGCGAAGAAGTTGCTAAAGAAGTTGCAATGCAAGCTGCTGCTATGAAACCACTTTATGTATTTACACAGGAAGTTCCTGCAGATGTATTAGATGCAGAAAGAGAAGTACAAAGAAATATTGCTATTAATGAAGGAAAACCTGCTGATATAGCTGAAAAAATGGTTGAAGGAAGAATTAAAAAATATTATAAAGAAATTTGTCTTGCTGAACAACCTTTCATCAAAAATGGTGACATATCTGTAAAAGATTATGTTAAAAATAATGGTGGAGAAATCGTTTCTATGGTACGTTATGAAGTAGGCGAAGGTCTTGAAAAAAGAAATGATAACTTTGCTGAAGAAGTAATGAATCAAATAAAATAATTAAAATACCTAGTTTTGCCTAGGTATTTTTTTATACTTGAACTTCTTTATAAAATACTATAAAATGGTATTTAGAGGTGAAAATATGCTAATTACAAATAATATGTTAAAGAATTCTTTAAAAGATTATTCAAATATAAATAATAAAATATGTAGAGAAGTTAAAGATAAAAAACTCTATAGAATTGTAAATGGTCTATATGACACAAATGGTGATACTTCAGCATATTTACTTGCAAGTAGTATATATGGCCCATCTTATATATCTTTTGAATATGCACTGTCATATTATGGCTTAATACCAGAAAGAGTTAACGCAGTTACTTGTGCAACATTTAATAAAAAGAAAAGAAAAATATATAATAATCATTTTGGTACATTTAGTTATGAAGATGTTCCATCAAGAGCATTTCCCTATGAAATAATTTTGAAACAAGAGGGAAACTATTCTTATATTATGGCTACTGCTGAAAAAGCATTATGTGATAAATTATATTCTTTGAAACCTTTAAATAATTTAAAAAATATTCAAATTATGTTGTTTGATGATTTAAGAATAGATGAAGAAGAATTTTACAATTTAGATGTTTCAAAAATTGAAAAATTAAGTGAATTATATCATTCAACAAATGTGTCATTATTAGCAAAATTTTTAAGGAGAAATAAAAATGAATAATATTATTAGTCAAATGCTTGCTGGTTACGAAACGAAAAATGTTAATGATGAAATAAATGCTTTAAAAGAAATTATCCAAGAAGTAGTATTGTGTGGACTTTCTCGAAGTGATTTTTTTGATAAAGTAGCATTTTATGGAGGAACAGCATTAAGAATATTTTATAATATAGACAGATTTTCCGAAGATTTGGATTTTGCTCTAATAAGTCCAGATAAAAATTTCGATTTAAGTAAATACTTTTCATATATAGAAAATGAACTGAATTCTTATGGAATCAATATGGAAATAAGTACAAAGCAAAAAAAATCTGATTCTAATATTACCTCTGCATTTTTAAAGGGGGACACATTAGAACATATTTTAAGATTTTTTCCTCGTGAAGAAAGTACTACCTATAATAATTTGTTAAAAAATATAAAAGTTAAATTTGAAGTAGATATTAATCCACCAATTGGAGCAACTTACGAAATTAAATATAAAATACTTCCATGCCTACATCAAATAAACCTTTACGATGAAACATCTTTACTTGCGGGTAAGGTTCACGCAATCCTATGTAGAAACTGGAGTTTTAGAACTAAAGGAAGAGATTTATATGATTATATTTACTTATTAATTAGCAATGCAAAAATAAATATTGAACTTATAAAAAATAAATTAATTGATTCGGGTGTACTAGAAAAAAATGATGATTTTAACATTGATGTTTTAAAAGATTTATTAAACAAAAAGTTTAGTGAAATTAATTATGAAGATGCTAAAAAGGATGTATTGCCTTTTATTAATGATACACAAATTTTAAAACTTTGGAATGAAGATTTTTTCAAAGAAATTACTAATAATTTAAAATAAAAAGAAATAAACTAATTTGTAATTTATTTCTTTTCTTTTAGTTCAAATAAAATATCTCGAAGTTCCATTGCTTTTTCAAAGTCTAATGCTTTAGCAGCCTCTTTCATTTCATTTTCTATTTTAATTAGCATTTCTTTCTTAGATTGTTTACTCATTTTCTTGCTTTCCTTATTTTCTTCATCAGTAGTAGGTATATCTTTAATACTTTTTATAATTGTTTGAGGAATAATTCCATGATCTTTATTATATTTTTCTTGAATAGTTCTTCTTCTTGAGGTTTCTTTAATTGATTCATTCATAGCATCTGAAATAGTATCAGCATACATAATAACATGGCCATTTTTATTTCTTGCAGCTCTTCCTATTGTTTGAATTAAACTTCTTGTACTTCTTAAAAAACCTTGTTTATCAGCATCAAGTATACAAATAAGACTTACTTCAGGAATATCTAATCCCTCCCTTAAAAGGTTTATTCCAACAATACAGTCATATTTACCACATCTTAAATCATGAATAATTTTAAGTCTATCTAAAGTTTTAATTTCATTATGTAAATAAGCCACTTTAATATTAAGATTTTTTAAATAATCAGTTAGTTCCTCACTCATTTTAATAGTTAGAGTAGTAATTAATACTCTTTCATTTTTTTCTTTACATAAATTAATTTGTGATACTATATCATCAATTTGTCCTTCGGTTTTCTTAACATCAATAGTAGGATCAAGTAGTCCTGTAGGTCTTATAATTTGTTCTATATATTTACCACCAGTAAGTGATAATTCATAATCACCAGGAGTTGCAGATACATATATAACTTCATTAATTTTTTCATTAAATTCCTCAAACTTTAAAGGTCTATTATCAAGGGCAGAGGGAAGTCTAAATCCATAATCTACTAAAGTTTGTTTACGCATTCTATCTCCATTATACATGGCTCGTACTTGAGGTATGGTTACATGACTTTCATCAATTACCAAAAGGTAGTCTTTAGGAAAGAAATCCATAAGTGTTGTAGGAGTTTCTCCAGCTTCCTTTAAAGATAGATGTCTTGAATAGTTTTCAATTCCATTACAAAATCCCGTTTCAAGAAGCATTTCCATATCATAGTTAGTTCTTTCTTTTAATCTTTGTTCTTCGATAAGTTTACCATTTTCATGAAGTTCTTTAAGTCTTTCATCGAGTTCTTTTTTTATATTGGCTACTGCTTTTTCTAAAGTTTCTTTACTTGTTACGAAAAGTGAGGCTGGAGATATTATAACGGTTTGTTTTCTTTTAAGAACACTTCCTGTAAGAGGGTCAAATATAGTTATACTTTCAACTTTATCATCATCTAAATCAATTCTTATCGCTTCATTTTTTTCATTTATTGGTACTATATCAATACTATTTCCACGGACTCTAAATGTTCCACGATGAAAATCAAGTTCATTTCTTTCATAAGTCATATCAACTAGTTTATTAATAATAAAATTTCTTGAAAATGTATCACCAATATTTATAACAAACATATTTTTTTCGTAATCTTCTTTTTGACCTATATTATATATACAAGATACACTTGATACAACAATTACATCATCGTAATTGATAAGAGCAGAAGTTGCTTTATGTCTTAGTTCATCAATTTCATCATTTATTGAGGAATCTTTTTCAATATATGTATCTGATGATGGTACATAAGCCTCAGGTTGATAATAGTCATAGTATGATACAAAGTATTCTACATGATTTTCTGGAAACATTTCCTTAAGTTCGGCATAAAGTTGTCCAGCAAGTGTTTTATTATGTGATAAAACTAAAGTAGGTTTACCAGTTTTTTCTATAACATTAGCAATTGTAAAGGTTTTTCCAGTACCAGTGGCTCCCAAAAGAACTTGATTTTTTTCATGATTATTTAAGCCATCCACTATTTTATCTATTGCTTCATTTTGATCTCCAGCAGGAGAGAATTTACTAACTAATTTAAACATACTTCCTCCAATCAAACATATTTTATCACATTATTATCTTTATTAGTATGGTAATCTTTAACAAAACTATTAATTTATATATTTTTGAATTCTGTATAATTCATTTTTTTATTTAAATTTTATCAAAAATATGATACCATTAATATGGTGATAGTAGATGAAACAAATATATGTTTTTGGTCATAAAAATCCAGATACAGATTCAGTATGCAGTGCAATTGCTTTAGCATACCTTAAAAATATGCAAGGAATACCTGCAACACCTAAAGTTATAGGTCAAGTTAATAATGGAACAAAATATGTTTTAAATTATTTTAATACACCTGTTCCTTCATATTTAAATGATGTTAAAGTACAAATAAAAGATTTAAAATATGAAAAAGGTGCCTTTATAAATGAATATGAAAGTATAGGTAATACTATTAAATTTATGAAAGATAAAGATTTAAATGCTATACCACTTGTAGATGAAAAGAAGATATTAACTGGTTATATAAATTTAAAGGATGTTGTAAACTATCTTGCACTCGAAGATAAAACTACACTTCATACATCACTTAAAAATATATTAGAACTTTTAGATGGAACTATTTTATGTGGACAAATTGAGGAGGTTTTAGGTAAAACAATTTATATAACTTGCTCAAATGAAGAGTTTTCAAGAAAAAATGAACTTGATGAAAATACTATTTTAGTTGTCGGAGATAGATATCATATAATAGAAAATGCTATAAGTAAAAAGGTCAAATTAATTATTTTAACAAGGGGCAGAGTACTTCCAGAAAGATTATTAAAAAAAGCTAGAAAAAATAATGTAACAATAATAACTTGTAATCATTCAACTGCAACAATATGCTTTTTACTTCCAAATACTGGTTATATTAAAAATTTATGTAATAATGAAGGAAGTCTTACTACTGTTAATATTCATTCTTATTATACTGATTTTTTATCACTTACTAAAAGAATAAGTTATACAAATTATCCTGTTGTTAAAGATAATAATGAATGTTTAGGAGTTATTAAAGTAACTCATATGAATGAATATGAAAAGAAAAAAGTTATTTTAGTAGACCATAATACATATTCTCAATCTATTGATGGACTTGAGGAAGCAGAAATATTAGAGATTGTGGATCATCATAATCTTGGTGATATAGGTACTAAAGAACCAATTACATTTTTATGTAAACCTCTTGGATGTACCGCTACGATTATATATGAACAATTTATAAAAGAAAGAATTAAAATACCAAGAGATATTGCAGGTCTTTTATTATCAGCATTAATTTCAGATACCCTTTTGTTTTCCTCTCCAACTACAACTGAAGATGATATAAAATCTTCGAAAGAACTTGCAAAACTTGCAAAGGTAGATATAAATGAATATGGAATTCAAATGTTAAAAGAGGCATCTTCAATTAAGGGATTAAGTGTAAAAGAATTAATACATCAAGACTTTAAAAACTATTCAGTTAATGATAAAGATTATGGTATTGCAGTTATTACCACTATGGATTTTGATGAAATTGAAAAAGATATAGATAGTTATATTAATGAATTAAATGAAATGAGTGAAATAAATTATAAAGCAGTATTAATATTTATAACTGATATTTTGAAAAAGGGAAGTTATGTAATTTATAATGAAAATAGTAAAAATTTAATAAAAAATGCCTTTAATTTACAAGATGCTTATGAAGGAATATTTTTACCAGGTATAATGTCTCGTAAAAAACAGATACTTCCTCTTATAATGAAAGTAATAGAGTAGCAAATGCTACTTTTTTTTGTCACTTAAAAGTCATTTTGTTATAATATACTTAATTTGAAAGAAGGAAATTATGGAAATTTTAAAAGTAGAAAATTTAAAAAGAGTTTATGGAACAGGAGCAAGTAAAGTTGTGGCACTTGATAATGTTTCTTTTACTGTTGAAAAAGGAGAGTTTGTTTCAATTGTCGGAGCAAGTGGTAGTGGTAAAAGTACACTTCTACATTTAATTGGTGGTGTAGATAGACCAACAAGTGGAAAAGTTTTCATAAATGATGAAGATATTTATAAATTAAATAATGATGATTTAGCAATATTTAGACGTAGACAAATAGGACTTATTTATCAATTTTATAATTTAATTCCTATATTAAATGTAATAGAAAATATATCACTTCCTTTAGAACTTGATGGAAGAAAACCAGATAAAAATGATTTAAATGAAATGCTTGAACTTTTAGGGCTTGAAAATAGAAAAAGTCATTTACCAAGTCAGCTTTCTGGAGGAGAGCAACAAAGAGTTGCATTAGCAAGAGCTCTAGTTAATAATCCATCTATGTTAATAGCAGACGAGCCAACAGGAAACTTAGATCCAGATACAGCATGGGATATAATGAGATTATTAAATGAAATTAATTTAAGAGGAACAACTTTAGTAGTAGCAACACATGCGAAAGACATAGTAGACAGAATGAATAAAAGAGTTATTCGTATAGAACATGGAAATATTATAAGTGATAAAAAAGGTGGGTATGACGGTGAAGCATAGTATAATAGGTTATTTATTAGGAGAAGGATTTAGAAATGTATTTCATAACAAAAAATCATCAGGTGCATCACTTGCGATAATGTGTGCAACAATGTTGATTTTTGGAATATTCTTTATGATTATAGAAAACATCAATAGTGCTGTAAAAACAATAGAATTACAGCAAGGAATGCAAGTGTTCATTCAAAAAGATGCATCAGATGAACAAATTAGCCAAATAGGCGAGCAAATAAAAGCAATTAATGGAGTAAATACAATTAAATTCATATCAAAAGAAGATGCTCTAAACTACAACAGAGAGAAGTTAGGAAACCCTGCACTATTTGTAGGATATGATGAGGAAAACCCATTTAAGGCATCATATTTAGTAACATTGACAGACTTAAAATTAAGTTCAGAGGTTCAAGAAAATATTTATAAATTAGATAATATAGCAAGTATAACGAGCCAAGATAACACAATTAACAACTTAGTAAAAATAGCAAATGGAATAAAAATAGTTTCGATAGTTGTACTTTCATTATTAGTAATAATATCAATATTTATCATAGCAAACACAATTAAACTAACAGTTCACGCAAGAAGAAAAGAAATATCAATTATGAAATATGTTGGAGCAACAGACAGCTTTATAAGATGGCCATTCATAATTGAAGGTATAATCATAGGAATAATTGCAGCAATAATTTCTCTTGCAATTCTAGGATTAGCATATAACTTAATAATAAGCAAACTAGGAAATTCTGCAGTGCTTGCAAAAATAGGAATGTCATTACTAAGCTTTGCGAATATATCAACATTACTAGTTATAGTATACTTAGTACTTGGTATAGGTATAGGAGCCTTAGGAAGTACAATATCGATGAGAAAATATCTAAAAGTATAGAGGAGAACAACTATGAAAAAAATAGTATTAACATTAACTACAATATTTACTGTATTGATGCTCATGGTATCAATCCCACTGTATACATTTGCAGTAAGCAAAAGTGATAAAGATGCACTTCAAGACAAGATAAACAATGCAAAAAGCGAATTAAAAAACATCCAAAACAGTCAAAGAGATGCAAAATCTGAACTTGAAAATCTTACAATACAAGTCATGGATGCAGAAAATGAACTAGATTCTTTAAAGGCTGAACTTTCGGAATTAGAAAGTTCGATAGAAACAAAAGAGTCAGAAATAACAGAAAAACAAGCAGAAATAAAAAGAAAAGAAAAATTGTTACAAGAAAGAATTGTAGCATTATATGAGGCCGGAGACTCTACATATTTAGATGTCTTGCTAGGCTCGGACAGTTTACTAGATTTTTTATCAAAATACGAAATAGTTCAACAAATAGTTGATGCAGATACAGCTTTAATAACAGATTTAGATAATGATAAGAAAAGCTTAGAAAACGAAAAAGCAGAATTAGAAACAAGCAAAGCGAAAGTAAAAGAATTAAAAGATCAACAAGAAATAAAAAGTAATGAATTAAAAATATTAAAGAAAAATAAACAATCAGAAGTTGATAAATTGTCTGATGAAGAAAAGAGTAAACAGAGCGAAATTGATAAATACAATACAGCTATGGAAGAAGTAAACAGACAACTATCAGAAATAGGGAAAGACGCACAAGAAAGATTAGATAGAGATGGTGTGAAATTTGATGGAAGCTTTATCTGGCCATGTAACAATAAATATGTTACATCAAGAAT
>ERZ791729.973-NODE-973-length-11061-cov-3.174632_pt1 | contig 11061 bp, 6 predicted proteins | sample MGYA00510043_ERZ791729 | MGnify/ENA primary metagenome ERZ791729 (study PRJEB30046, sample SAMN00715149) | human gut metagenome | study: EMG produced TPA metagenomics assembly of the A metagenome-wide association study of gut microbiota in type 2... | reverse complement strand
CCGCGCAGGAACCGGCGTGGCGGCCACGTCTTATCTGTCCGAGGACAGCGATATGCTGGGGGCGGAAGCCGCCTATGCGGACATGGAGGCCGATTTGCAGTATGAGCTTGACAACTACGAAAGCCTGCACCCCGGCTATGACGAATACCGTTTCGATCTGGACGAGATCGGCCATGACCCCTATGTACTGACTTCCATCCTGTCGGCGCTGCATGAGGGCGTCTATACGCTGGGCGACGTGCAAGGCGACCTTGCCATGCTCTTTGAGAAGCAATACACCCTGACACAGACCATTGAAACCGAAACCCGATACCGCACCGAAACCCGGACGGACAGCGAGGGCAACCCCTACACCGTGCAAGTTTCCTACACCTATTACATCTGCAACGTGAAGCTGGAAAACTTCGATATGTCCCATCTGCCTGTTTACATCATGGGCGAGGAACAAATGAGCCTGTATGCGGTGTATATGCACACGCTGGGCAACCGGCCAGACCTGTTTCCCAACGGCACCTATCCCAACGCTTCCACCGTCAAGGAGCCGACCTATTACGACATTCCCCCGGAGGCTTTGGAGGGCGCCGCCTTTGCCGCAATGATGGCCGAGGCGGAAAAGTATGTAGGTTATCCGTATGTGTGGGGCGGCAGCTCTCCCAGCACCAGCTTTGATTGCAGCGGCTTTGTGAGCTGGGTAATCAATCACAGCGGATGGGACGTGGGACGGCTGGGCGCACAGGGCCTTTGCAATATCTGTACCCCTGTTTCCCCGGAGCAGGCCAAGCCCGGCGACCTTGTATTTTTCGTCGGCACTTACGACACCCCCGGCGTTTCCCATGTCGGCATTTATGTGGGCAATTCCGTGATGTTGCACTGTGGCGACCCTATTTCTTACACCAACCTCAATTCGAGTTATTGGCAGGAGCATTTCTATTGTTACGGGCGTCTGCCTTGACGCCAGAAAGGAGTTTTGACTATGGCAAACAAACTTGACCGTATCGAAAAGGACATTGAAAAAACCAAGGCCAAGATCGCAGAGCTGCAAAAGCAGCTTCGTGAGCTGGAAGCGGCAAAGACCGAACAGGAGAATTTGCAGATCATCCAGCTTGTGCGCGGCCTGAACATGAAGCCGGAGGAATTTGCGGCGTTCCTGCGCGGCGGCGCTTTGCAGAGCGCCCCGGCCCCGCAGCCGGATTTTGAACAGGAGGACAATGCCGATGAAGAATAAGATCATTCGCACGTTTACCGTGACGCTGGCCGCCGTGCTTTGCCTGACGGCCTTTTCCACCACCGCGTTTGCCGGTGGCACTGACCCCAACCCGGAGCCTTTGCCGGAAACCACCGAGGCACCGCAGGAGGAAGAACCCACCACCGGCGGCATGGAGCCGAAGGGCGTACCTGTTACCCCGGAGGGCAATGCAACACTGGTGGATGATTTTTATGGGGATAAGCAGCTTATCACCGTTACCACCAAAGCGGGCAACTACTTTTATATCCTGATCGACCGCGCCAACGAGGACAAGGAAACCGCCGTTCACTTCCTCAACCAAGTGGACGACGCTGACCTGCAAGCACTGTTGGAGGACGGCAAAGCCGCCCCGGAAACCTGTACCTGTACGACCAAGTGCGCGGCGGGAGCCGTCAACACGAATTGCCCGGTATGTAAAACCAATATGACCGAGTGTACCGGCCCGGAGCCGGAACCGCAGGAGCCGGAGGAAACCGAGCAGCCGCAGGAAGATGAAGCGAAAGGCAGCGGCATGGGCGGCCTTGTCGTGTTCCTTGTGGTGGCCCTGATCGGCGGCGGCGCGGCCCTTTACTTCTTCAAGTTTAAGAAACCCAAGGCCGACACCAAGGGCGGCGACGAGCTGGACGAATACGATTTTGGCGAGGACGAGGACGACGAGGACGAATCGACCCCGGAGGACGAGGAACCCGCGCAGGATAAGGAGGAATAAGGAATGAGTATTCAGTTGGTAATTGCAGAGAAACCGAGCGTCGGGGCGGCGATTGCCGCCGTTATGGGCGCGAATGAAAAGCGCAGCGGATATTTTGAGGGCGGCGGCTACCTTGTGTCGTGGTGTATCGGGCATTTGATTAGCCTTGCAGACGCGGCGACCTACAATGAACAATTCCGTAAATGGAAGTACGACGATCTTCCCATTGTCCCGCAGGAGTGGCAGTTTATTGTTGCCAGCGGCAAGGAGCAGCAGTTTTCCATTCTCAAAGACCTTATGCACCGCAGCGACGTTACCGAGATTATCAATGCTTGCGACAGCGGGCGCGAGGGGGAACTCATTTTCCGCTTTGTCTATGAACAGGCGAATTGCAAAAAGCCCTTTTCCCGCCTTTGGATTAGCAGCATGGAAGCAAGTGCAATCCGCGAGGGCTTTTCAAATCTCAAAGACGGGCGCGGCTATGACAACCTCTATCAATCCGCGCTTTGCAGAGCAAAGGCCGATTGGCTCATTGGCATTAACGCGACCCGCCTTTTCTCTATCCTCTACCATAAAACATTGAATGTCGGCAGAGTGCAAACGCCCACCCTTGCTATGCTGGTAAACCGCGACTATGCAATCAGCAGCTTTAAGAAAGAGAAATATCATGTCGTCCGGCTGGACGTTGGCGGCGTTGCCGCCCTTTCCGAAAGGCAGGACGACGAAGCGGCGGCGCGGCAGATGAAAGCGGCTTGCGAGAAATCGCAGGCCGTTTGTACTTCCCTTAAAAAAGAGAAAAAGACCGCAGCCCCGCCGAAACTGTTTGACCTCACCGCCTTGCAGCGGGAAGCAAACCGTTTGTATGGGTTTACGGCGAAACAGACCCTTGACTATGCGCAAGCCCTTTATGAAAAACGGCTTTTGACCTATCCCCGCACCGACAGCAAATATATCACTTCCGATATGCAGGATAGCACAAAGGAACTCATTACCGGGCTTTGTTCGCTGCTTCCCTTTATGCAGGGCGTGAAGCTGCAAGCCGACCTTGCGAGGATTTGCGACAACAGCAAAGTAACCGACCATCACGCCATTTTGCCGACAGCGGAGTTTGTGAAAACGGGCTTTTCTTCCCTTGCCGAAAGTGAGAAAAAGCTAATGACCCTTGTGTGCGCAAAACTGCTTTGCGCCGTTGCCGCGCCCTATGAGTATGAAGCGGTTACGGCGGTTTTCTCATGCGCCGGGACAGACTTCACCGCAAGGGGAAAGACCGTACTTGCGGAGGGTTGGAAAGAGCTTGAACGCAGATACCGGGCGACGCTGAAAGATAAGCCCGAAGCAGAGGACGGGGAAAATGAGGGCGTGACGCTGCCGGAGCTTTCCGAGGGGCAGATTTTTGAAGCGGTCACGGCATCCGTTTCCGAGCATTACACCACGCCGCCCAAACCTTACACCGAGGATTCGCTTCTGTCCGCAATGGAGAACGCGGGCAAGGAGGATATGCCGGAGGATGCAGAACGGCAAGGGCTGGGAACTCCGGCAACACGGGCAGCAATGATCGAAAAGCTGCTCTCTGCCGGATTTGTCGAGCGCAAGGGCAAAAGTCTTGTGCCGACCAAGGACGGCATCAATCTCGCCGTCATCCTGCCGGATATGCTGAAATCGCCGCTGCTCACCGCTGAATGGGAAACCCGCCTGACGGAGATCGCCAAGGGCAGCGACGACCCGCAGCGCTTCATGCAGGGAATCGAGGATATGACGCGGGAGCTGGTGAAGCGGTATTCCCACATCACCGAGGACGGCAAAAAGCTGTTCGCGCCGGAAAAGGAAGCAGTTGGCATCTGCCCCCGCTGCAAAAGCCCTGTCTATGAGGGCAAGAAGAATTTCTACTGCTCTGACCGCTCTTGCCGCTTTGTCATGTGGAAGAATGACAAATTCTTTGAAAGCCGGAGAACCGTCTTTTCCAAGAAGATCGCTGCCGCGCTCCTAAAGGACGGCAAGGCGAAAGTCAAGGGGCTATACTCTGAGCGCACGGGCAAGACCTATGACGGGACGGTGCTGCTGTGTGATACGGGAGAAAAATATGTGAATTACCGTATCGAACAGAGAAAATGATCCGGCTGAATGACGCGCAGCATCGCAGAGTGAAAAAGCTGACCCGCTGTCATTGCGCCAACAATGTGCGCGGGTGCTGTCTGCTGCTGGACGATGGCGAACCGTGCGTCTGTGTGCAGGCCATCAGCTATTCGCTGCTCTGCCGATACTTCCGGGAAGCGGTGCTGCCCGCAGACCGGGAGCTATGCGCGGATCTTGCAGCCACGGCGGACACCCGCAAGAAATGCGAGCTGTGCGGTAAGCCCTTTCCCGCCCGCAGCAACCGTGCAAAATACTGTGACCGCTGTGCGCCCTATGCTGCCCGGCGCAATGCAGCCGAGCGCAAGCGCCGCCAGCGGGCAAAGGCGCGGTGTGTCACGGTTTAAGGGCTTCAAAAGCCTTGCGGCAAGCGGTTTTCCAGATGCGCTTTTGGAGTATGCAGGGTATTCCTATGGAAACTACGGAAAACGGCTTTGAAAGCGTGACAGAACGCATTTTACGGAGATAAAAGAACGATTCAGTAACGCAGCAAGCATAGGGAGTGTGGCTACAACTCCCGAAAATCGCCGTCCGGCACAGACCGGGCGGCGATTGCTTGTTGGGATAGTCCCAAACCCTTATGTCAGAAAGGAGCGCAGACGTGGACGAACACCTTTTGGAAGTATATCTTATCAACACCGCACGGCATACCGAGGAAACGCCTGTTGCGGAATGGGTATCGCTGCCCACCGACGCCGAAACGATGAAAGCCGTTTTTGAACGGCTGGGCGTGGACGGGAACGACACGGAACAGTATCAGGTATCTGCCTATCATTCCTCTCTGGATGGGTGGAGCGAAGCTTTGAAGCCCGGCGAAAGTCTGGACGATTTGAACTATCTTGCCGCGCTGCTCACCCAGCGCAGCAACGAGGAACGCGACAAGTTTGCCGCTGCCGCACAGTATGGCGACCATGCGGCAAGCGCGGCGGACTTAATCAACCTGACGCACAATCTGGACTGCTACTGGCTTTATCCCACCGTACACAATTCCGACGATTACGGGCATTACCTCATTGACGATCTGGACGAACTGGAATTGCCGGATGCCGCCAAGAGGTTCTTTGATTACAAGAGCTATGGGCGCGAAGCGGTTAAAGAGGATCGCGGCATTTTTACCGATTATGGCTATGTCTACAACAACGGCAACGATTATGCGGAGTGGTACAAAGCCAGCCAAGTGCCGCAGGAATATTGCCTGACTGCGCAGCCCAGCCCCCAACGGGATATGGACGAGCTGCCGCAGGGCGCGGCGCTGCCTGTCGAGCCAACCCCCGTGCGTCCGCTGGTGCTGAACGCCACCGACACACAGGGCAGAATCAAGGAGATCACTGAGCATTTGGAACAGGGCGTACAGGAGGTTTTTGAAAGTGAGAGGTATCGGGATTATCTGAAAGCCATGTCCCGCTTCCACAATTACAGCTTGAACAATACGCTGCTGATCGTCATGCAGAAGCCGGACGCATCCCTTGTCGCAGGCTACGGAAAGTGGCGCGACGAATTTGAACGCCATGTCAAATCCGGCGAAAAGGGCATCAAAATCCTTGCACCCGCACCCTATAAAATCAAAAAGGATGTGGCGAAAACTGACCCGGACACCGGGCAGCCCGTGATCGGCGCAGACGGTAAGCCCGTCACGGAGCAGCAGGAGGTGACGATCCCGGCGTTCAAGGTGGTGTCGGTATTTGATGTGAGCCAGACCGAGGGCAAGGAGCTTCCCGACATTGCCGTGGACGCGCTCACGGGCAATGTGGAACAGTACGAGGATTTTTGGCGAGCCTTGAAGCTGACCTCTCCCGTTCCCGTGACACTTGAAAAAATCGACGGCAGCGCACACGGCTATTATGACCTTGCAGAAAAGCGCATTGCCATTGACGACGGCATGAGCGAGCTGCAAACCATCAAGACGGCGATCCATGAGATTGCTCATGCCAAGCTGCACGATATTGACCTGAACGCGCCGGAGCAGGCGGAGCGACCCGACCGCAGCACCCGCGAGGTGCAGGCGGAAAGCGTCGCCTATACGGTGTGCCAGCATTTCGGACTGGACACGTCGGACTACTCCTTTGGCTACGTCGCCGGGTGGAGCAGCGGCCGCGATATTAAGGAGCTGAAAGCATCCCTTGAAACCATCCGCACCGCCGCCAGCGAGCTTATTTCCGAAATCGAGGGGCATTTTGCAGAGCTTCAGGCGCAGCACACCGCAGAGCAGGAACAGGCTGCTGCGCAGGATGTGCCGGAGAACACCTTTTCCATTTATCAGCTCAAAGACGGCGACGCAACGCGGGATCTCCGATTTGAGCCGCTGGAACAGGTAAAGGCCGCCGGGCTGCGTGTTGACCGCGAAAATTATGAGCTGGTCTATACCGCACCCCTCTCCGACACGGACACGCTGGAGGACATTTTTGTTCGCTTCAATATGGACAGGCCGCAGGACTTCACCGGGCATAGCCTTTCCATGTCCGATGTCATTGTGCTGCATCGCGGAGAACAGGAAACGGCGCACTATCTGGATCGCGGCGGCTATACCGAAGTGCCGGAATTTTTACAGCCGGAGCAGGCCGCAGAGCAGGAAGCACAGGCTGACGCCCCGCCAGCGGAACGACCACTGACAGAGTTACAGAAACAGGCTGTTGAAATTGCCAAGCGGTATGAAACGCTCTCCATGCAGGAGAAAATCGGCGTGATCGCGCAGGCGTTCGGCTGCACGTCCGGCACGATTGAAACCTCGCCCTGCACAGGAAAATGGCGCGGCACAAGCGATATTTCCATTCGCTTTGATAACGGCAGCTCTCTGTTTTTAGGCAACCACATGACGCGGCAAGCCAAAACCAAAAAGGTACAGCAGGAGCTTGTCGATAGCGCATTGGTACGGTATAACCCTGAAATCATCCGCGTTGCAAAGGAAACTGCCTATACCTCCCTCAAAGAACGCGAGCTTCAGGACAATGCCATTGCCGCAGAAAAGGGCTTGAAGCCCTACACGCTGCTGAATGTGGAGTTCAACGACGGCGCAGATCAGCAAAGCAGCGGTTACATAGGCTGGTACTATGCGACGCTGGCGGTGGACGGAAAAATCTGTACGCATTTGGAAACAGGCTTGAATCACGACATTGCATCCGGCAGCGTAAGCCCGACACCCACGCGGGAGAATTATTATGCAGCCGGAGCGCTGAAAGAAAGTGATGTGGACTATGTTTTCAACAACGTCGGCTTTTCCTCTGCTTCCGACCTTTACTCTCTGCATCTCAGCGACGCCGCACGGGGACGCGCCGAATTGGAGCTTGCGAAAAAGCTGATCGACGATTACTGCCGCGAAGAATTTCATTCCGGCGCAGATTTCAGCGATCTGTCCGCCGTTGGTATTGGACACACGACCGTTACGGATGATGAAATCCCCATTCAGGCATACGCAAACCTGACAGACTTCCGCATTGAAAAATATTTGGGTGACGTGCTGATTGAAAGCCGACAATATGAATCGCTGGCTGCGCTGATCCAAGGCGAGCTGAACGATTTGGAGTTTGGCGACTTGACTTATGCCAGCGACGAGCAGATTGCCACGTTCCACGACCAAGAGGAAGTGTCCGGCAAGGAAGCACCCTCCCTTGATCTTGCGGTACAGCCCGTCGTGACGATTCTTTGGAGCGAGAGCGATAAGCTGCAAGAGGGTGAACAGCTCCCGCTTGCCCGCGCCGACGCACTTTTTAAGGCGCTGGACGATGAGAAGCGTTCCGAGCGTGAGAAGCCGGGCTATACAGGCGGCTGGTACGATAAAACCAAATTCCGCATTGACTGCACATTCCACGGGGAACGTGACAGCTACGAGGGACGGCAGGACTTTGGCGACGGGGACGGCGCTCTGATCGACCATATCCAAGCCTATCACGAATATTACGCCAAGGACGAAAACTGGAAAAACTTTGTGCTGCACAACGAGGGCGCGGAAGCGTGGGAAAAGGACAAGGCCAAGCGTGAAACGCTTCTCACCGAGTTTGTACCGTATATGCGCCTGCATTGCAACCTCTCCGAGCAGGAGCACACCGCTGCGGATATGCTGGAAAATGGAGAAGCCCTGACGCCGGAGCAGACAGCATATTTTCATGCGGTTCTTGCGCATGTGGACACTTGCCGGGAAAAGCTGAACGCGGGCGATTATCACTTGCCCGATCCACCGCAGCTTTCCGATTTTGATAAAGAGCTTCAGGACTACAAAGCCCATGTGGAAAGTGAGATCGCACAGGAAGCCGAAGCCGAAGGCATGACCGTGGAGGAATATGCCGCCAATGGCTACGAGCAGCAGGAGCAGCCTGCCGACGTACAGGAGCAGCCAGAGGAAGCGCCGCCCGCAGATACCGCGCAGGAGCAAGCCGCCGTCAGGTATTACGCCATCAATGAGGGCGCTGCCCGCCGTGCCAACGATGCAAACAGCTACCGCGACTACGCCGCAGGCAGCGCCACCGCCGAATATCGGCAGATGGTGGATCAGGCAGCGGCGATTGCGCAGCGGCAGAAAGAGCGCGTCGATCCCATGTACCATGAGAAAATTGACGCGCTGCTGGACACCTACGCCCGCAAGCTGGCGGAAAATCTGAACGACCACTATGCCATTGAAGCCCGCGTTCCCTCTATCCTCGTTGCAGGCGGCAGCAATTTCCCTGTTCGCAAGAAAGAGAAGCAAAACGCCGCCCGTGACCGCAATATGCAGGAATGGCAGGATGTTCAGGGAATTTTGGATAAGATCCGCAGCACAGGCATGGGTGGTATCAGCATGGACGACCCGCAGGCAGCGGCGAAGCTGGAAGCCAAGCTCGTCAAGCTGGAATCAGCGCAGGAAACCATGAAAGCCGTCAACGCCTATTTCCGTAAGCATAAGACTTTGGAGGGCTGCCCCAGTCTGACGCCGGAGCAGATCACCAAATTGCAGCAGGAAATGGCGCAGTCCTGGCATCTGGATAAGAGCCGGCCGTACCCTGCCTATATGCTCTCCAACAACAATGCCGAGATTCGCCGCATCCGTGGGCGCATTGAACAGGTGCGGCAGCATGAGGACACCAATTTTGCCGGATGGGAATTTGACGGCGGGCGCGTGGAAGCCAACAAAGCGGATAACCGTCTGCAAGTGTTCTTTGACGGCAAGCCGGATGAAGCAGCGCGGGACGAGCTGAAAGCAAACGGCTTCCGCTGGGCACCCAGCGTCGGCGCATGGCAGCGCCAGCTTAACAAAAACGCATACTACGCCGCAGGGTACATTTCCTGTATTCAGCCTATCTCCGGCGAAAAGCCCATTGACGTGCAGCGCAGCGCCCAGCAGCAGGAATCCGCTGCCCCTGACGCCCACCTGACCGGGGAGCGCGTTTCAACGCCGCGTGGCAGCTTCCACGTTGTCGATATGACCCGTGAGCAGATGGAAGCCGCAGGCTATGGGTATCACCACAGCACCGATGACGGCAAGTACCTTATCATGGGCAACGGCACACAGGCCTTTGCTATTGCCGCCGAGCAGCGGGAGCAGGAAAACTATATGCGCACGGCGGAGCTGTCCACCGAGCAGAACTACAACATGATTGACGGACAGATCAACAACACCCCGTCCGTGGACGAGCTGGAAGAAAAGGCAAAGCGCGGCGAGGTGATTTCGCTCTCTGCGCTTGCCGCAGCGGTCAAGGCCGAGGACGGCAGAACGCCGCAGCGCGACCCGGACGGCAAAAAGCCATCTATCCGTGCGCAGCTCAAAGCGGATCGTGCGCAGTCCTGCAAGCCGCAGCAGCGAGAAAAGGAACAGGAAGCCAAACGGAGCATCCGGCATGCTTTGGAAATGGAGTGACTTATGAATAAGTTTGAAAATGTGGATGTGCTGGCCTCCCTACAACAGATCATGCAGCAGAACACAGCCGCCTTTCAGAACGATTTTGACATTGACAAAAAGATTCTGACACAGGCGGCAAAGAGTAAAAATGCCGAGGATAAGGTCTATCTATGGTTTTCCCGTCCCAACGGAACGCATTGTCTGCGGGAACGGGATGTATTTCTGCGTGGAACGCGGGAGCATAATACGTTCCGCTTTTACCATGAGCAGACCAAGGAGCGTGTGCTTGCCTATGCCGTGGTGCTGTCCGGTGTGGAGAGCGGCAAGGTAAAAGGCAGCATTTATGAGCTGGACTATGCAGCGAAAGCCGAGCTTGCAATCCAGACCGCCTTGCGGACAGACAATAACCGTCTGATCTATGAAAGTGGTTCACGGGAACTGCCCAAGGAATACCGCTTTGAAGCGATGCCGGATCGTGAGTACGGAAAGTTTGTGCGCTATGAAGCCGTTCCGCATGACCCGGACGCGCTGCGGGATCTGCTGCGCGACGAGAGCCGAAAGCGTGAGCGGCTGAAACCCGGCAATTTCAAGGAGCATATCGGGCGGCTTTCCGACGAAAAGGTGCTTGCCGAAGCACAGCGCCTTTCGGCGGCGTTCCAATCCCTGCAAGCGCCCAACAGCCCCAACGGAACGCATTTTGTAGTAGAAGTGTCGCCGTGGTTTGAGCGTATCGCATCCAGCAAGGAGCATGAGCGGCTATTTGCGCTGCTTCCGTATAAGACGCTGTATCTTTCTTCGGTAAAGGACAGGCACGGCGTTTTCGCTTTTATCAGCAAGGACGAGCGGCGTGATCTTCCGCTGCGCAAGCAGCGTCCCTCTGTCCGGGCGCAGCTCAAAGAGGGGCAGTCAAAAAAGACCGCTGCACCCAAAAAGGCAGCGGCAAAGTCGAAAGATAATGATTTGGAGGTATGAGCATGGGCAATGTTTCGTTCACCATTGAGGAAGAAAATCTAATCTGCATTTACCACAAGTACGACCGCCGCAGAACGATTGCAGCGATTTCCGACGCGTTGCCGGATATGGACGCAGATATGCGCCCGTTGGCGGAGCAGACGATTCATAAGCTGCACAACATGACCGATGCAGCATTTGAGGAAGCGCAGTTCACCATGACGTTTTCCGACGCAGAGT
>ERZ791729.970-NODE-970-length-11069-cov-4.359452_pt1 | contig 11069 bp, 8 predicted proteins | sample MGYA00510043_ERZ791729 | MGnify/ENA primary metagenome ERZ791729 (study PRJEB30046, sample SAMN00715149) | human gut metagenome | study: EMG produced TPA metagenomics assembly of the A metagenome-wide association study of gut microbiota in type 2... | reverse complement strand
CGAAGACACAAAACAAACTGTTTTCGGGCGAGCGAACCTCGCCCCTACGAACTAAATGATAGCATTATCCACGTTTTGACAGCCCCATTTTCTTTAGATTCTTATATCTGTCCTCCCATATCCTTGAGCTTTTAGTAAAAGCTACAATTCTTTGGAATACACTTTATTTCTTTATTAGATATTAGAGGATTAAACAGGCTCGTTTTCGGAAGAATGGCATTAAGATCAATAGAGGCTAACCATAATCAGAGTTTTCTCCCTTTTTATTCGTTTATTACAGAGATTTTTTCGTAATTTTGTGCTTCAAAATCAAATCAGAGAATCATTATGGCAGCAAAACCGGGTATTCCAAAAGGAACCAGAGATTTTTCGCCCGTAGAAATGGCGAAACGTAATTATATATTTAATACGATCCGTGAAGTGTTCCATCTTTTCGGCTATCAGCAGATTGAAACTCCTTCTATGGAGAATTTGTCTACCTTGATGGGAAAATACGGTGACGAAGGGGATAAGTTATTGTTTAAGATACAGAACTCAGGTGATTATTTCAACGGCATTACCGATGAGGAATTGCTGAGCCGCAATGCGGTAAAGCTGGCGAGCAAGTTCTGTGAAAAAGGATTGCGCTACGATCTCACCGTACCTTTTGCCCGCTATGTGGTGATGCATCGTGATGAAATAAGTTTTCCTTTCAAACGTTATCAAATCCAACCGGTTTGGCGTGCGGATCGTCCCCAAAAAGGGCGTTACCGTGAGTTTTACCAATGTGACGCCGATGTGGTAGGCAGCAATTCTTTATTGAATGAAGTGGAGCTGGTACAGATGATAGACCGTGTATTTGGTAAATTCGGAGTACGTGTTTCAATTAAAATCAATAACCGTAAGATATTGACCGGTATTGCCGAGATTATCGGGGAGGCTGATAAAATTGTAGATATCACCGTAGCCATTGACAAACTGGATAAAATCGGATTGGAAAATGTAAATGCGGAATTGGCTTCTAAAGGGATTCCTCAAGAGGCTATTGATAAATTGCAGCCGATTATTTTATTGAGTGGAAGCAATGAAGAGAAATTGGAAACTTTGAAGACTGTCCTTGCTACCAGTGAAGCGGGATTGAAGGGAGTGGAAGAAAGTGAATTCATATTAAAAACCGTGTCTGCACTGGGTGTGAAGAGTGAAGTGGAATTGGATTTGACTTTGGCTCGCGGCTTGAATTATTATACAGGAGCAATTTTTGAAGTGAAGGCCTTGGATGTGCAGATTGGCAGCATCAGTGGTGGTGGCCGTTATGATAATCTGACCGGTGTCTTTGGTATGGATGGTATGTCTGGTGTAGGTATCTCTTTCGGAGCCGACCGTATTTTTGATGTGTTGAATCAGTTGGATTTGTATCCGAAAGAAGCGGTGAACGGAACCGAGCTGTTGTTTGTAAACTTCGGCGATAAAGAGGCTGCTTATTGTCTGCCTATCCTGGCAAAAGTCCGTGAAGCAGGGGTGCGCGCTGAAATTTATCCGGATGCTTCTAAAATGAAGAAGCAGATGGGATATGCCAATGACAAGAAGATTCCTTTTGTCGCCATTGTTGGTGAGAATGAAATGAATGAAGGGAAACTGACTTTGAAGAATATGACTACAGGCGAGCAGTCACTGGTTACACCGGATGAGCTGCTGGCGGTGGTGAAAGCTTGATGTTTACTAATTATCTGCAATCATACCATAAAAGCTTCATTGATGGATGATTGCATCACATGGGAATGCCCGATAACGTTTGCTTTATACGTTATTTGTATTGAAATATAAATGCTGGATTACCTATGTGGATAATCAGATTGTTTTTTCTTCCGTCACTACATCTTACTGATTCTAAAAGAGATGTAGTGACGGAAATTTTTGTATCCCGCCGAAATGGTTTGTTCTCTTTTTTCCGCGTAGAGGCGACAAAGCGGAATGCCTGTTCTTGTCGTTGTTGGTTGTATTTCTTGTTTTAAGGATGAAAACTGATGGAGCTGACTTGAAATATGATTTTCTTTTGCGAGAGTCTGATATTATTCACTATATTTGTGGAATGCTAGCCTTATAAATTTAATCAGATGATAGAGGAAAATCAGTTGATATCCCATTTGTATCAAAATAGGGATAATGGTCAATGGATGATACAAACCAATGATGAACATCAAAAGGGGGTTGCTGATATGGCGGCATCCTTCGCCGGGCAGTTCGGACTTCCTTCTTGGGGGCGTGCGCTCGGCCTACTTCATGACAAAGGAAAGGAACGGGCGGCATTCCAGCAATACATACGCAAGATGAATGGTTTGCCTACGAGTGACAAGAAGCGCTATGATGATCATACCCATGCTTTTGTGGGTGGAATATTGGCAAAAGAACTTATGGGAAAGGATGTTTCCCATCTTCTTGTAAACCAAATTATTTCTCATCACACAGGGTTACATGATTTCGGGGATGTGGGAAACATATTGAAAGAGAGGCTATTGTCCAAAGAAATAAACGAGGGTGACATTAGCATAAACAAACCTTTATTATTCCAAGAATTTATTGATTCACCTTTTTCTAAATCAAAGGTTGAATGGAAACACTTTCATCACCTTTCCCGTATGCTTTTTTCCTGTCTTGTAGATGCCGACCGGCTCGATACAGAACGGTTTATGGATGTAGAGTCATGGCGGAAGCGGGGAAATTCGGCTACGCTTGCCGATTTGCTTCCACAGCTGGAGGCATATATGCAAAAACTGCAATCGAATGCAGCTGATACGAAAGTGAACCGCATCCGCCAGCAAGTGAAAGAACAATGCAGTAGAACTTCTTCAAGCGAAAAAGGATTTTATAGTCTTACAGTTCCGACGGGAGGCGGTAAAACACTTTCTTCTTTGTTATGGGCCATGAAGCATGCTGTAAGCCATTCAATGAATCGTATCATCATCGCCATCCCATATACCAGTATCATTGTGCAAACGGCAGGGCTTTTGAAGGAAATCTTTGGTGAAGAAAATGTATTGGAGCATCATAGTAATTTCGACCCCGATGATATTAAGGACGAGGAAAATAGGGAAAAAGCAAAATTGGCTACAGAGAATTGGGACTATCCCATTATTGTCACTACCAATGTACAGCTTTTTGAATCTATGTTTAGCAATAAAACATCTGATTGCCGCAAACTGCACAACATGGCAAATTCAATTCTTGTTTTGGATGAGGTTCAGATGTTGCCAACCGGCTTCTTGCGGCCGATAGTCGATGCGCTGAAAGCGTATCAGGAAATGTTCGGGGTCTCGGTATTGTTTACCACGGCAAGCCAGCCGGTACTGAGTGGTCTGATAGAAGGAACAAATCCTAAAGCTGATTTTAAGGGAATAGAATATATCAAGGAAATTATTCCGGAAGAATTTGCTTTGCATGACCAACTTCGCCGTGTGAAGTTGTCAATCGATGATACAGGAAAAACATATGATGAGATAGCTGCAAAGGTGTCTGAATATAATAAGGTGTTGTGCATAGTGAACACTCGTAAAGATGCCAAAGAGCTGTATGACCGTTTGCCCAATGACGGAGTGAAATTGCATTTGTCTAGAATGATGTGCCCTGCCCACTTACACGAAACTATTGGTAAAATAAAAACTTTATTGAAGGATGAGTCGCAGCCGATTGTCAGGGTCATTGCAACCCAGCTTGTGGAGGCCGGTGTGGATATAGACTTTCCGGTTGTGTTCCGTCAAGAAGCAGGACTCGATTCTGTATTGCAAGCAGCGGGACGGTGCAATCGGGAAGGACGAAGTGCCATGGGACATACATTTGTGTTCAGTCTGGCGGCAGAGAAGCGAAAGCTCTTCGGTTCAATGGCTGACTCCAACAATGCTCGGTTGAATTTGCCGGAAGATAGTGATTGGTTTGCTCCTTCTACCATGAAAGCCTATTTTTGTCAATTGTATAGCAGAAAGCAAACATTTGATGAAAAGGATATAAAGCACTGGCTCTACAAACCTACTGAGTTATGTTTTGAAACTGCATCAAAAGAATTTCGCCTGATTGATGATACAAGTATAAATGTTATCGTAAATTGGGAAAACAGCATGGAACTTATAGAGCAGTTGAAAGAATCGGGGTGTACCTACTCGTTGGTGAAGCAATTGGCGAAATTTACTGTAGGCATCCGTTCCTATGATTTTAAGCAACTGAAAGGCTATGGGCTTGTCGAAGAAATATTGGAAGGAATATATGTATTGGCAGACAGGTCTCAGTATAATAAAACCACAGGTCTCAGCCTTGATAACCATTGGCTGGAGGAAGTATTAATGATATAAAGAAACGGATATGACAAAGAAAGAAACATTGAAATTGTTTGAAGAACGTAAAGTCCGCACCGTGTGGGATGATGAAAAGGAAAAATGGTATTTTTCGATAGTTGATGTGGTGTCAGTTTTAACAGACAGTGTTGATGCAACTGCTTATTGGCGTAAGTTAAAGCAAAGACTTAAAGAAGAGGGAAATGAAACCGTGACAAATTGTCACGGTTTGAAAATGAAAGCCACAGACGGTAAGATGCGACTTACAGATGTGGCTGATACAGAACAACTACTACGTATCATTCAGTCTATCCCATCTCCCAAGGCAGAACCGTTCAAGCAATGGATGGCACATGTAGCATCCGAACGTCTTGATCAGATGCAAGACCCTGAGTTGAGTATTGAGCAAGCTATGATGGACTACAAGCGACTTGGTTACTCTGACAACTGGATAAACCAACGCTTGAAGAGCATTGAAATCCGTAAAGATCTTACAGATCAATGGAAACTACATAATGTAGAGGAAGGTGTTCAATATGCTACTCTTACAGACATTATCTATCAGCAATGGACCGGAAAGTCGGCAAAGGAGTACAAACAGTTCAAGGGCTTGAAGAAAGAAAATCTCCGGGACAATATGACCAATGAAGAATTGGTTCTTAATATGCTGGCCGAACTCTCTACGACAAGTATTACTAAAGCTAAAAATCCTCAGACATTGGGTGAAAATATGCAGTGTGCGGCTGACGGTGGTGATGTGGCTCGTGTGGCACGCGAACAGTTGGAGCAAAAAACCGGTCGTGAAGTGGTAACTCCCTTGTCGGCAAAAAGGTTTTTTGAAGGTCAGAAGCCGGAAGATTTATTGGAAAACAAGGAAAACGATGAATGATATGGAATATACAGATAAAGAATATTGTTTGGAGGTGTGGGGTGATTGGGCTTGTTTCACTCGTCCGGAATTGAAAGTAGAGCGTGTGAGTTACGATGTCATAACGCCATCGGCAGCACGCGCCATCTTTGAAGCGATACTGTTTAAACGCTATGCCATGCGTTGGCAGGTAACAAAGATTGAGGTACTCAGACCTATTAAATGGGCTACCATTAGACGGAATGAGGTGGGGGCAGTTGCCAGTAAATCACCTATCATTATTGAAGATAAACGTCAGCAGAAGAACACGTTGCTTCTGCTGGATGTGCGTTACCGAATTTATGCTAAGTTAGTATTTATTCCGGTAAAAGACCGTCCGAAAGAGGCTTTTGCCAAGCATCAGCCAAGTGCCGACGAGAATCCTATGAAGTATTATCAGATGTTCGAACGCAGGGCATCACAAGGGCAATGTTTTACGCAGCCCTATCTCGGATGTCGTGAGTTTTCTGCAAACTGGAAGTATATTGAAAGTACTGATAATCTTGATTATCCCTTAGCCGAAGACAGGGATTTCGGCATTATGCTTTATGATATGGACTTTGAGGAAAATCCACAAAAACCGAATGCTATGTTTTATAGAGCCCAAATGAAAAAGGGAGTGATTGTTGTACCGGATAAAGATAGTGAGGAGGTGTTGAGATGATACTGAAAGCATTATATGATTACTATCATCGAAGTGGAGATGATGTGGCCCCTTTTGGTTTAGAATACAAAGAGATTGGATTTATTATTGTTATTGATAGATGTGGAAAATTTCTGCGCTTTGAAGACAGGCGCATAGATAAGAAGTCGGCACAGCAGTTTCTTGTTAAGAAAAGTGTTAGCCGGTCAAGTGCCCCTGTTGCAAACTATTTGTATGACAATTGTAAATATGTATTTGGTTATTCCGATAAGGGGGATATGGAAAAGATACGTAAGTACTTTGAAGTATTTAAGGCGAAAGTAAAAGATATATATGATGCTTTTCCGGATAATGAGGACATAAAAGCTGTTTATGCATTTTATCAGCAAGACCATTCTTTTATAGTTGGGGCTATGCAGAAAGATTCTTTATGGGATGATATAGCCAAAAATCTTAATAAGAAATATTCTACCTTTTCTTTCCTTATAGAAGGGGATACGAAAATAGTGGCTTCGAAAAGGGAATTGATAAATTTGTTTGACGAGAATCATGGCGTGGCAGGAAATCTTTGTTTGATAACAGGGAGATATTCAAAAGTTGTAGAGATTACAACTGCTACAAAGATACTTGGAAGCCAAGAAACAGCTAAACTAGTTGCATTTCAAGTTAATTCCGGGTATGATTCGTATGGGAAATCTAAAGGATACAATGCTCCAATATCAGAAGAAGCTGAATTTGCATATACAACCGCATTGAATCATTTGCTGCGTTCGGATTCTCACAATAAGTTTATGGTGGGCTCACGTACTTATCTTTTCTGGGCTTCCTCCAATAGCGAGGCTTCAAAAGAGTCCGAAAATAGTCTATTTTCTTTGTTGGGGCGGATTGAAGAAGAAAATGACGACTCAAACAGGCGCATAAAGTTAGTATATGATACTTTCCAGTCTATCTATAACGGAAAATTATCGGCAAACGATGATGACAAATTCTTCATTTTGGGTTTGGCTCCCAATTCGGCAAGAATTGCGGTAGTATATTGGAATGAGATGCCTTTGCGTGAGTTTGCAGGTTTGATAAGTAAACATTTTACGGATATGGAGATGGTTGACACTCGCAAAGATAAGAAGCCGTACGTGGGACTGCATTCCATTCTTGGAAATGTTACTCTTGGAGGAAAGTCAAGTGATGCGACTCCCAACCTTCCTGATGCTGTGGTGAGAAGCATATTTCAAGGGTTGCCGTATCCGGCTTCTCTCTTTCAAGCATGTATTCGTCGCATACGTGCAGAACAATCCGTCAATATAGTGCGTGCTGCTATCATCAAGGCATATCTCAACAGACTAAACGAAAATAACAACCATAAAAAATTAGATGTTATGTTAGACAAAGAAAATCAAAATCAAGGGTATCTTTGTGGAAGGCTATTTGCCGTACTTGACAAGATACAGGAGGATGCCAATGGTATTCATTCCATTCGAGAACGCTATATGAATGCTGCATCAGCAACTCCTTCCATGGTTTTTGCCACGGTGCTCAATCTTTCTACTCATCATATAGAGAAGTTGAATCCGGGTGGACAAGTGTTCTATGAGAAGCTGAAACAGGAAATTATATCCAAACTTGATGCAAAAGGATTTCCTCCACATCTTAACCTGCAAGATCAAGGACGGTTCTTTGTGGGATATTATCACCAACGTCAAGACCTTTTTATGAGTAAGGAAAATAAAGAAATGGAATAATAATTTTAAAAATATAAAGTTATGTCAGAACTAAAGAATAGAATTGATTTCGTTTACATATTTGATGTAAAAGATGGTAACCCAAATGGTGATCCGGATGCGGGTAATCTACCACGTGTGGATGCCGAAACAGGTATGGGACTTGTTACGGATGTCTGCTTGAAACGCAAGGTTCGTAATTATGTACAAATAGCAAAAGGGCTTGTGAATGGCTTTGATATATTTATCAAAGAGAAGGCAGTCCTGAATACTTTGATTGATAATGCACATGATGATTCAGAAGTAAAAAATGCAAAGGACAAAATAGAAGCAGCACGTCGTTTTATGTGTAATAATTACTTCGATATCAGAACATTTGGTGCAGTTATGTCAACAGGTAAAAATGCGGGTCAAGTTCGTGGTCCTATCCAGTTCACCTTTGCTCGTTCTATAGATCCAATTGCTGTAGCGGAACATTCTATAACTCGTATGGCAGTAGCAACAGAGAAAGAAGCGGAAAAACAAGATGGTGGCAATCGTACAATGGGACGTAAAGCCACCATTCCTTATGGCCTCTATGTCTGTCACGGCTTCATCTCCGCCAACTTGGCACAACAGACAGGATTTTCTGAAGAAGACCTTGAACTATTTTGGGAAGCTTTAAAGAACATGTTCGATGTGGATCGTTCGGCGGCACGTGGATTGATGAGTGCTCAAAAACTGATAGTCTTCAAGCATGACTCCATATTGGGTAATGCTCCCGCCAACAAGTTGTTTGAATTGGTAAAAGTGGAGAAAGTCTGCGATGGAGCACCACGCTCATTCATCGACTATTCAGTTACTATAGATAAGGAGAATGCTCCATCAAATGTAACTATTGAGGAACTGATATAATTCCATCGTATGTACAATGAAGACGATATGCTTATGTTGTCGGGGATTCAGCACTTTAGGTTCTGTCCCCGGCAATGGGCTTTGATACACATTGAGCAGCAATGGAACGATAATCGTCTCACCATCGAAGGACAGATTCTGCACAAGCATGTAGATGATCCGTTTTATAGACAAAAGTGTGGTGACCAGATAACATTACGTGCGGTGAATATCGCTTCGCGTGAACTTGGACTCTATGGAATCTCTGATGCCATAGAGTTACTTCCTTCCTCATCTTTTGAAAATACGATTTTGCATCCCAACTATCCGGGGCGATGGCAACCGGTTGCTGTGGAGTATAAGCATGGCAAACCGAAAAGAAACGAAGTGGATGAAGTGCAGTTGGCAGCACAAATCATGTGTATAGAAGAAATGTATGCTATCCATATACCATACGGCTCTTTCTTTTATGGGGAGCTTCGCCATCGGGTTAATGTGGATATAACGGAGGAGCTGCGAAATATAGTCAGACAATGTGCCCGGGATATGCACGATATATTTAGTAAAGCGGTTATCCCGAAGGCTGAATATGGGAAACATTGTGACAAGTGCTCGCTGAAAGATATCTGCATGCCGGAAATGGTAAATAATTGTACTTCGGTAGATAATTACCTTACTAAAAATCTGTACCTATGAGAAAACTATTGAATACTTTGTATGTGACGACACCGGAAGCGTATCTTAGTAAGGATGGGCTGAATGTCGTTATATCTGTTCAGCAGGAGGAGGTGTTTCGTATTCCTGTCATAAATATAGAGGGCATCGTTACGTTCGGATATATGGGCGCAAGTCCCGGTGTGATGAAATTGTGTAGTGACAATGGTATATCACTCACATTTCTTTCTCCACAAGGCAGATTTATCAGCAGGGTTCAAGGTGCTACGAAAGGGAATGTTCTGTTACGCAAAAAGCAGTACCAATTGTCGGACGATGCATCTTGGTCGTTGCATGTGGTTAGGTTGATGATTGGTGGTAAGATTCAAAACTATCGCAATATATTGAGGAGATATATTCGTGATTATGGTGAGAATGAAGACATTAATAGGGCGGTGCAAGTATTGGAACGTGCCAAGCGTGATGCTTTGAAGGCTCAAGATAAGACGGAATTAATTGGTTATGAGGGGATGGCTTCGAATGCCTATTTTGAGGTATTGCCAATCTTGATACTTAATCAGAAGACTGATTTCCCATTTCATGGTCGCAATCGTCGTCCTCCCAAGGATGCGGTGAATGCCATGTTGTCTTTTGCATATACGTTGATAGCCAATGATGTTGCGGCCGCTCTCGAAACTGTTGGCCTTGATCCATACGTCGGGTTTCTCCATACACTCCGTCCGGGGCGCACATCGTTGGCCTTAGATATGATGGAAGAGTTACGTGCTTACCTTGGCGACCGTTTTATTTTGTCGTTGATTAATAAAAGACAGATTTCAGTAAAAGACTTCTTGTTCCAAGGTGATAATGGGGTTGTTATGACAGATAAAGGGAAAAAGACTTTTATTACTGCATGGCAGGCAAGGAAAAGGGAAGTGATAATTCATCCTTATCTTAATGAAAAAGTTGAAATAGGGCTTCTGCCTTATGTGCAGGCTATGTTAATGGCAAGGTATATCAGGCAGGATATTGACGATTATCCGGTATTTCTTATAAAATGATTTTTAATTATGTACATTCTTGTGACTTACGATGTGGATACTACAAGCAAAGAGGGGGCTCGCCGTTTACGATGTGTGGCCAAGGCTTGTCTGGATTATGGACAGAGGGTGCAGAACTCAGTCTTTGAGTGTGTAGTGACGGAAGCGCAATATTCTCTTCTAAAAGGGAGAGTTAGGGATATTATTGATATGTCTCTTGATAGTGTTCGTTTTTATATTCTTAGTAAAAATGAGAATAAGAGGGTGGAAGTAATAGGTGTTGAAACGGCGTATAAACTTGAGGAGGCTCTTATAATATAATGCGAATGTGGTGTGTTACAAAAAAAGTAGTATCTTCGCATGTGTTAATAATCAGTAGATTAAATTATTTGTAAAGTATTTCTTCGTTATGAAGTTGAATAATAATGATGATTCGCATAACAGTGGATTAAATTTGCTGATTTATAATATGTTATTAGATATAGAGTCACACCCTGCGTGGGTGTGTGGATTGAAACGCTGTATTTGCCGCCATCAAATTTCAACAGCCAAGTCACACCCTGCGTGGGTGTGTGGATTGAAACAATCGTGATATGCCGGCAAGTGCCATTTCTTCCAAGTCACACCCTGCGTGGGTGTGTGGATTGAAACTGATGAATCAGGTTGGCGTGCACGCGGTTATTGCGTCACACCCTGCGTGGGTGTGTGGATTGAAACTTGTTTCGATACGCAGCTTGCGAGGACCTAATGAAAGTCACACCCTGCGTGGGTGTGTGGATTGAAACTCGCTCCTTCATTCAGTAACACATTGTCGTGCAAGTCACACCCTGCGTGGGTGTGTGGATTGAAACAGAATATTCTTGCTCAGATGCACCCTACTCAATGTCACACCCTGCGTGGGTGTGTGGATTGAAACTAGGTGATACCAATTAA
>ERZ791729.965-NODE-965-length-11130-cov-2.283612_pt1 | contig 11130 bp, 6 predicted proteins | sample MGYA00510043_ERZ791729 | MGnify/ENA primary metagenome ERZ791729 (study PRJEB30046, sample SAMN00715149) | human gut metagenome | study: EMG produced TPA metagenomics assembly of the A metagenome-wide association study of gut microbiota in type 2... | reverse complement strand
CGGGAACATATGGGCAACTACGACAAGTCGCGTGTGCGCTTTCTCGTCTGCCAGCAGGTGGAAGATGAATTTACCGAGGCGATGAAGCTGCTGCGCGAGCTTGCGGACAACATGCGCGGTGAGCAGCGCGTCCCATGCCCTGCCAGCAAACTTGTGATTGGGCTGAAGTGCGGCGGTTCGGACGGCTTCTCCGGCATCACGGCGAACCCGGTCATCGGCGGCTTGCCCCACACCTGGGCGTTTTCAGGCATGACGATTCTGACCGAAGTGCCGGAAATGTTCGGCGCGGACACCATCCTGATGGATCGCTGCAACACGCGCGAACTGTTCGACAAGACGGTTCGGCTGATTAACGACTTCAAGCGCTATTTTGAGGAACATCATCAGACGATTTACGAGAATCCTTCCCCCGGCAACAAGGCGGGCGGCATTTCCACGCTGGAAGACAAGGCGCTGGGCTGCACGCAGAAGAGCGGTTTCTCCCCCGTGCGCGATGTGCTGGCGTATGGCGAGCGTGTCCACACGCCCGGCTTGAATCTGCTGTCCGCGCCCGGCAACGATCTTGTGGCGGCGACGGCGCTGGCTTCGGCGGGCGCACAGATTGTGCTGTTCTCCACGGGGCGCGGCACGCCGTTCGCGTGTCCTGTGCCGACGCTGAAAATCGCCACGAACACGCCTCTCGCCACGAAGAAGCACGGCTGGATTGCCTTCAATGCCGGTCAGCTGCTGACAGACGGCAAGACGCTGCCGGAGCTTTCGCAGGCGCTGATGGAGGACGTGCTGGCGACGGCATCCGGGCGGCTGGTCTGCTCGGAGCGCAACGGCTTCCACGACCTCGCTATCTTCAAAACCGGCGTGACGCTGTAATACGCAAACATCCCGACGAGCATTCAAAAACTCGCCGGGATGTTTTTTTATACTATTTCCAAATCAAAAACACAGGTGAATGCAGGAAATTGTATTACTCTACCCAGAACACGCGGTTGTCCTTGCGTTTCGCCGCTTTCGGGGCTTCGCCGTCGATGTAGCCGACTGCGCAGTGCCCGATGCCTTCCCATTCGCCCTCGACGCCTAACTTTTTCAGCAGCTGCTGATATTCGGGCCGCTCGAACTCTTCCTTCGCGCGGTGAATCCAGCAGCTTCCAATGCCAAGATCATGTGCTGCAAGCATGAGATTCCCCATCACAAGACTGCCATCATAGACATGTGTAGGCCAGTCCTTCTTTCCAAGAACGATAAGAATAACCGGCGCACCATAAAATGGATCAATATTACTTCCCATTATGTCGGCATTTTTCTTGGCGATTTCATCCCTTATTTCCTTATTTGTCACCTGAATAATAATGGTATTCTGTGCACCTCTGCCGTTTGCCGCAAATGTTCCGGCCTCAATTATCCGGTCGAGAATGTCCTGCGGAATCATGTCCGGTTTAAATTTGCGAATGCTTCTTCTGGTTTTCATTTCTTCTAATACTTTGCTCATGATTTGGTCCTCCTATTAATTCAAAAATTTATAATCTCTCTGGCATCATAAAAAAACAGACCGTCAGCGCCTATTGCAGCCTTTTGATTAATTTCAGTAGATATAATGCATAATACATATTTGTTCACCCGTTTTAAGTATTATGCAGTAATTAAGCATAATTTGCAAGTATGCATAAATACTGCATATGTTATTATTAAGCATCTATATCGTATAATTGTCAAATCAGATTTTTTATCTCATTAAACACTTTTAAGTATCCGTTTGAAATAGTATTTACAACAATTCCTTTAACTTCAACATCTCATCCTCAGACAATGTAACACCCTTTCCCATTTTCTCGTGTTCCGGTGCCCAGTCTCTGATATCATACTTTGGTTCTCCACCATTCCATGAAATTCTGTTGAGTTCCTTTGTCCATCCTTTGGCACTCTCTGAGAGGGTGCCGATGTGTTCTACTATTTCATATTTAAAATCTGCCATATCTATAAATCCTCCTTATTAGAATCAGCAACCCCAAACTTATTTACAAAATCCTCATAGCCATTTACCCAGTCAAACTTCGTATCATCGGATACTGCTTTAAAATGAAGTTCTCCGCAATGAATCTTATTCTTTTCCACATCAGTCAGGTCAGCCCATGTCTTACCTGCTTTTGTTTCAACGATGAAATATATTCCGATTGATGGGTCTTTCAAAGCCTCCTTACGACATACTACCGCCCAGTCAGGGCTGTAATTACCATATGGTGTATCTATTACAAATCCACCCTTTTTCAGCTTTGTAAAAAGTAAAACATTCTCATTATTCTCCAGCTTATGGGCAAATTTTGACTCACCTTCACTATCAAGCTTGTAATATTCATTCATCGCAGAACTTCTGTCAGATTTTGCTTTGAACACTCTCCATTCCTGCTCGAAATCTGCCTCTGTAATGGTATCAAGCTCAAAGATATTTCGCTCATCTAATTCATATCCGTTTATCACTTCATAAGAAGTAATATTGGAAGCCTTTGTATCATTAAGAATTCCTTTGATTAACTGAGTCACTTCATCCAAAATATCCTGATTATTAAGCAACTCTCGTTTAGTAACTCCCTGCAAAATCTTGAAAATTGCAAGTCTAGGTAACATTGTATGATACATTATAAAATTTGCAATTTCAAAATCAGATTTTGGGTCAGAAGTAATTTCCACTTCCAGCTCCTTATCGCCATAAGCTAACTCTTCCATTACAAACATCTGCGACGTATTAAATTTTGCTCTACCCGTTTCAACCTTGTATTCATTCTTTGCTTTCTTGAATAATAAAGACTGATTAATCTGAAAAATACAGTCATCTATAAACTTGTCCTTGTCAATCTTAAATTTATAAATAGAACGCTGCATAAGATTCTTACGAAGTCCAAGATATATCTTTTCAAACTCACCTTGCGTCACATAGGCTCTAACACCATTATCATATGGAGCATTATCACCATTTGTAATCTCAATCTTTCTGGTACCTTTCTGAACCATCAGTTCCTTGAACTGTTGCTTAATCAATTGAGCATGTTCATTCAAGGTATCATCAACAAACACCATATTATCCAGAGTTTTTGTTATCTGCTGTGAAGAACCCTTCAGCACATTGTCTGTATTCATCACTCCGACAGACACCAGTTCTTCCTTAAGTGTATCCACCAGTTTAGGACTGATTTTCTCCTCTGGAATTCCTGCCGATTTTAATGTTTCAATCAAAATATCAGCAGTAACCTCATCCTTGACAAAATGCATATTATCATTGAAATCCTTCTGAAGTGCAGATGCAAAATGGTCATAATAATCATTTGCTATTACAGTCAATTCATTAATTCTACGATCAATACAACGATTGCCTGTGTTGTCAACCGGCAATCTTAGTCCTCGACCAATCTCCTGTTTTTTAGCAATATCAGATCCGCCAGCTTTTAGCGTACAAAGTGTAAACACGTTTGGATTATCCCATCCTTCTCTCAATGCAGAATGTGAAAAAATAAACGCAAGAGGCTCCTCAAAAGAAATAAGTTCATCCTTCTTTTCAAGAATAAGACTGATACCTCTATCAATATCTTCTTGTGACTTTGCCTTGAGTTTCACATCGCTATCGTCCACAGATGAATCCCAGCCTTCAACATCTACCGCATTATTCTTCTTGTCTCTGGCAAAATATCCCTCTCTTACAGCCTGCACATTCATGTAGTCTGGAAAATACTCTTTATTCATTTCCAGCTCATGCGTATGAGTCGTTACATACTTTTTGTACTCTTCATCAAAAATACGCAGATACTCGCCTCTTCCATCAGGAGCTGAATCATCACGCACCTTATCTACCGCATCGATAAAGAATAATGTCAAAGCCTTGATTTTCCTACCTGAACGAATAATGTTGAGCTGTTTTGTAAAATGGTTCTGTATCGCTAATCTTATTTGAATTCGCACAGCCTCATTCTTCTCTATCTCATGATTACTGTGTCCAAGCTCCAGACCAAAGAATCCTTCCTTAGTAGCAACTGACAATGGCTTTAATTTATGAGGTTCCTCTGCAATACGATAATCCTTATACTGAGATAAACCACCCGATAATTCTTCTAGAGATGCTCCACCACCTACATTGAAATTTTTAAATCTGATTGTTCCACCTTGATCTTGTGAGAATATCTCAATCTTTGCTTTCAAATCGGAAGTAAACGCAAGATATCTGATATATGGATAATCCTTTGGAATCACACCATAGACTGTCTTAACAACAATCTTTTTAACTAAATCCTTCTGATATGCTGCAAAGGAATCCAGCTTATAAATCTGATTGTATAACTGCTTGTGTGTAGCAGAATAACGTAAAGTAAAAAGTGGCTTTAACTCTTCAATAGCAACTAAAGATTTTGACTTTTTCTTTGCAGTACCTTCAATCTTTTGTGGCTCGTCAATAATTACAATCGGCTTGATATATTTGATATCTTCCCAAAGGTTCTGACCATACTCATCTTCTTGTCGAATCTTATTTGTGGTTTTATTAAATGCCTGGATATTTAGAACACAGATACTTAAATCATTGCTCTCTACCAACTTTGAACTAATCTGCTTTGGATTATTACTGTCATATATAAAACTGTGTTTGCCAATATCAATGTTGTAAAGTCTCTTGAAATGGTCAGCTAGCTGCTCCATCGATTTCTCTACCCCCTTACGGATAGCGATAGATGGAACTACTATCATGAATTTACGAAATCCATACTCTTGATACAACTCAAGAATTGTACGAAGATACACATATGTCTTACCAGTACCTGTCTCCATTTCAATCGTAAAGTTATTTCCATCAGCCAGAACATTATCAGCAAATAAATCATTGGATAGCTGTACTTTTCGTAAGTTCTCCAATAGCCTGCTACCAACAACAATGTCATTATTTCTAACAGGATCACCCTCGCCCACTTTGCGAATACGATTAGGTCTGTAAATACCATCTACATGTCTTGACAAGCCTCTGAATAATTCTACAGTAGAATGAATTGCCTGCATCTGATAATCAAGGTCATCCTCGAATTGGAATGTAATACGCTTTGCCATAATTCCATTCCTCCTTAAATAAATTCTACTGTATATGTAGGCTTGTTAGTTCCAGCATTCTTTTCAATCAGAGCTTTCAATCTTCGGAATGTCTCATCTTTCAGCGCAATGTCATCCTTGAATGCTGAATCTCTGAAAATAAATTTGATTGGTAATGGGTCAAGCTCTGCAAGTTTTCCAACCATCTCCTCGGTAATCTGTGTTTCCATGCATACCAAATAACTGCTTGCATAGAGATATGTACGACTGCCAATATCAGATAACTGCTCTAATGTTTCTGATAGTGCAACATCACGCTGACGGAGCATTAACTCATAGACTACATCTACATCATTTGCATCTGGCATGAAATCAACAAGGTCTGGTGTATACTCAAGCTGGTTCATATCTACCTGTCCCATATCCATAAGAGAATTCCATTTGATATTGGTATCAGCGGTTCTAAATACTTTAAACCCAATATCTATATCTGCTTCTGGATGTTCTGATTTTATTTTATCTCCAGCTCTACGAATGCGTTCTTTACCTAACTGACACAAATTTATATAGCCCAATTTATGAGCCTCACTAGATTTATCTAATAATTCAGATAATTGTATCATAATAAACTTTCTATTGGCATTATCCTCATAATTTAACTCCATTACTGACTGTGCCGTGGTAGATGAACCCGAAAAGAAATCAAGTATTATATCATCCTTACCCGTACATATTTTACATAAAAATTTCACTAATGAAGTCGGCTTTGGAAATGGAAATATTTTTCCACTAAACAAATTAGTTATTTCTTTTGTTCCATCTTGGGACATTCCTATGTCATCAGGTAATTTTGTACTAACAGCAATTTTTCCAAAATTATCACCAGCCTTTCTCATATCATCTTCTTTCCAATATCTTAATGCTGGCTTACTTATATTCAAAAACGAGTAATCTCCTGGAAAAACAATTCTATTATCTTGATAATATTGTTCAAAAGTTTCTTGTGTTATAGCCCAAGTTCTATTGGGATTTGCAGGATATTCACTTCCATTTTTAGGATTTTTGATTGTAAAAAAACTGTTAGGTCTTTCACTTGCTGTCGTTTGCTTTGTTAAATCATGTATTCTCCATGGTTTTTCTGGAAAGTCCTCAGTTGTAAAATATTTTCTTTCTTTACCATCAATACTACATTTAAAATTTGTTGTTTTTGCATAACATAAAATCCACTCAAAATCTTGAGAAATTCCATACGGAACATCTGATTTCGCAGTCCTTTTTCTCCAAGGAAATATTGCTACATAATTAATTTCCCCAAATATTTCATTACATATTTTTAATACATTATCAATCTCATTATCATCAATACTTATAAATATTGCTCCATCATCTGTTAATAAATCCTTGGCTATCATTAGCCTAGGATAAATCATATTCATCCAATTTGCATGATATCTGTTATCTGACTTAGTATTTACAATATACCTCTCTCCTACTTCGTTACGAACACCTTCAGCAATATCACTTTCTTCCTGCTCCATTTCAAATGAATCATTATATATAAAATCATTACCTGTATTATATGGCGGGTCTATATAAATCATCTTGATGGCACCATAATAATTCTGTCTGAGTAACTTCAACACTTCCAGATTATCTCCTTCAATATAGAGATTCTCTGTAGTATCTGCCTCCTTACTATCCTCTGGAATGAATTTTAGTGTTCTTCCAATAACATCTTCCTGAGCAATCCTTTTTGCATTCTTTTTTCCTGCCCAAGTAAGCTCATACTTTTCGCTTCCTACTTCCTCATACTGTCCAAGTTCTTCTTTTAAGGCTTCAAAATCAACCTCTCCATCCTTTACTGCAGATGGAAATAACTGAGCAAGTTTCTTTACATTATCTCCAACGATATCATTAATCTGCTGTGGCACCTTGTTATCCATAGCTTGTTTCCTCCTAACTATCTGCTACAATCATATTTTTATTATTTATTTTAATTAAAAAACGTATAAAACTTCCTGTTAAATATAATAAAAAATCTAATTCATTCTCATCTACTGAATCATCATGCTTAGCGTGCGAATTATTATACTTTGCATAACAATCAATTAACTTAAAAAACATGTTTGATACTTCTGAAGAAAGATTTTTATTCTTCAAATATACACCTAAATCTTTTACCTGATTTTCTAATGATTTATCATTACCTAAAAATTGTTTCAAGAATAATTCTAAAGCTAATCGTAAGGAGTCAACTACTTGTCTATCATATTTACCTTTAAGCATATCGTTTAACGCTTGACGATACTGATTCTGTGCCTTTTCATATGTACTTAGCCAATTTATCACATCTACAACCATTGGTTTATCAAAAAACGCATCGCTATACGGGAAAAACTTATATTCTTCTCCATCTATGCATATAACAGCATTTATTCCGGATAATTTTAGAGCAATTGCAATCTTTTGAACAAATGCATATTGCCTTGAGCAATCATCTGCTCTAGTGATACTATTAGCAACAAATTCTAAAATCTGAAACCATATATATAATATAGACTTGTCCTTTTCAATTTTAACTGTCCCCAATGCTTGATGTAATAAAGAACCATCAAACCCCCATTCTTTAACTCCAGTATATGGATAACCTAAAAGTTCAAATATCTTTCTCGTATAAAACTGCAAATCATATTCATCGTATATAGTACTTGCAATTGCTGCAATTGTTCTATTTTTAAATGCTATCAAATCCTCTTTAGGTCTTGTATATCCAAATCTGTATGCATATTGTTCTTTTATCTTAAGAATATCTGCATAATCATCATCTATTTCTATTGGCTTAATACTATTTTCCAAAAATATACCTCCTATAATTCTTCATTATCAAGTACCTGTATCTCTGTCTTAATCTCTTTATTAATTTTCATTCGCTCTGCATTAGTAACTGCCGTTTTTAATTTACCCCTGGATGTTACCAGCTCTACATATTTCTGGCATATTCTGGCAGTCCTGTCGGAGTCATACCAAATATTGCCATCAAGCAATTTATCTGTATGAATATATGCTTTCTCATTAACAACCATATATGCCTTATAGAACCATTCCTTGTAAAGCTGTACTTTGTCTATCTTATTCTTTACTGTGGAATAATTCATATATGCCATAAATCTATCCCTGTTGCTATCTGGAATACCTAGCATATATTTGTCTGTAAGCAATGTCTGTTCTACCACAATTTGCATATCGTCTGTTTGGCTGAGTCGCTTTAATGCCATTGAATAAACTTCATCCTTTGTGTCATGCATATGAATCACACATAAAGGTTTTATAAGATTCTGATAAGTGGATGCAAGGAAATTTGCATCCTTGATGTTAGCCACTTCAATGTCATAAAACTGTATGACCTGACAACGATACTCTTCATTGTTTACGGATGGAATCTCTTCTCCAGCAATCTGATAATCAAGACTTACCAACTTAACTGCATCTTTTATTCTTTTTTTGTCATTAGGCTTTAAATCCTTTGGGATAAAATCTTTTAAAGCCACCTTTACATCTACCCTGTATGTATCTGGTAAATCAAACATACAGTATCACCTCCAATACTCATCCCTTTTATTCAACTACCAAAAATGAAATCAATTCAAAATCATCAGCAGTTTCATCAGCAAAGGCATTATCGAATCCTCCAAAATCAAACATAAGCTGAGTAGCCTTTGATTCCTCTTCGCCCTTGATTGATTTTATTGCTTTATTCAGCAGGTCTGAATAGAACTGCATATCCTTGGCATTATTGGTTCGTACAAAGAATTTTTGGAATAGTTCCATGACAGGTTTGCGCTTGCCATAGCATAGCTTACGGAACTGCTTTACCACTTCCCTAGCCTGTCCATTTCCAAAGAGTACCTCTCCATTATTCCTCATATATATGAGGTAATATGGATACAAAGAGCTGTCAGATTTAGGCTTATTTGCATCGTTGCGATGCTTGAAGCAGAATAGTACACCTGCATTATCTCCAGCTGTTACAGAATACACACCTTTTGGAACTTTCTTAATCTCTGGTACATTTTGAATGTATTCCGACAACTCATTCAAATATTCATTCATATTCAAATCAGTAAGTGAGATATTATCGTTTGCATCCTCTATATCTATTACTTCATCCTTCAATCTTTCTAATTGACGCTTTCTAAAATTGAAATCATTCATCTCCGGAGTCAGTACATCCTCATCACCTGTTGAAACAAGATTCATCGTAGTCATCTTGCCTTTTACTCTAGCTTCAAGTCCAAGATATTCATTCAGTTCCATGTTAGGGAAGAAATTTATCATCTGGATATTTGTATTCTTACTTCCTATACGGTCAATACGTCCAAATCTCTGTATCAATGATACTGGGTTCCATTGAATGTCAAAATTAATTACCGTGTCACAATCCTGTAGGTTTTGTCCTTCAGAAATACAATCGGTTCCGATTAATAAATCTATCTGTTCATCCTCTGGAATCTCTTTCTTCATCTTTGAAATGGGTGAAAAAGCACAAAGTACAGAATTAAAATCACTATCTACTTTTTTGTTATTTGTTATGACACGTTTTCCTGTAACTGAGGCGGTATATATTCCAAGCTTTCTCATATATACAGACAGCTTATCATATAAATAGTCGGCTGTATCTGCGAATGCTGTAAAAACTATAATCTTTCTATTTCCATCATTATATGGAGTATTTTTTATTTTTTTTTCAATTATTGTCATTAAATCTTGAAGCTTTTGATCTCTGTTTTCGTCAAGAATACGTTTTGCATTATTATGTATTTCAGCAATAATTTGTTTATCACTTTCCAAATCATCAAGATAATCATGTACTCTCAAATGCTTTACATCTATCTCATATTTTCCCTCGATATACACATCATCTGAATCACTATCGTCAAAGCCTGAATCTTCCTCTTCTACCTTTCCACTACCTTTCAACAGAAGCCTCTCTGTACGCTCAATTCTCTCCAGTAATCTTCTCAGAGTTTCTTCAAAAGAATACACAGAACTTTCCAATCTCTTAAAAAGATTAAATCTATGAAGTATTATCATTCCATTTGCCTGTGTATCGAAATCCATATCTCCACCATGTTTTCCTTTTAGAGAATATTTTTCAATATACAGCCTTTTATATTCTTCTTTTATATACTTAGTAGGAGTATATACACTCAGAATCAAAGCTTCCAAAAGCTCATTTGTTTCTTTAAAATGCAGTAATTCTCCTTTTGCATCTATATCACTGTTGTAAGTATCCGGCTTATTTTTTTCTGGAAACTTTCCTACATCATTACCACCATAGTAACTTGTAATATGCTTTCTGCTTCGGGCTATTGTCATAAGCTCCAAAAGTTTATAAAAATCAGATGGTAAACTATCAAGCAGTTGGTCTTTTTTATGATGAGGTATCTTATCCCATACATTGATACTGGCCATTGTCCTGCGCAAAAGATTTTCTACACTTGAAATTCCCTGCTCATCAAACGCTGCATCATTATCCCGTGTAATAATACTAATCTGATTTTTCAAATCCACAAGACTGTTATTTACAGGAGTGGCTGAAAGCATAAGCACTTTTGTATTATTATTACCATGCATTATAACATCCTGCATCAATCTCGCATATCTGCTCATTATCAGTTGATCATTGTCATCATATCTGTCTTTTCTGTTACGGAAATTATGTGATTCATCAATAACAACCAAATCATATAATCCCCAGTCAAACTTCTTTAAGTCCTGTCCGGATTTTGACATTCCGCTATATCTGGACAAATCCGTATGAAACATTATTCTGTAATTGAATGTTTCCTTTAAAAAAGAATATTTATAATCGCCTCTGAATGAATTCCAGTTATCATAAAGCTTAGCAGGAGTGAGCACTAAAACTCTGTTCATCCCTATTTCAAAATATTTTATGATTGCAAGAGCCTCAAAGGTTTTACCAAGACCTACGGAATCTGCTATAATACATCCTCCATAAGTATTAAGCTTTCGTATTGCAGACACTACACAGTCCTTTTGAAAATCATATAGTGCATT
>ERZ791729.963-NODE-963-length-11150-cov-3.874358_pt1 | contig 11150 bp, 9 predicted proteins | sample MGYA00510043_ERZ791729 | MGnify/ENA primary metagenome ERZ791729 (study PRJEB30046, sample SAMN00715149) | human gut metagenome | study: EMG produced TPA metagenomics assembly of the A metagenome-wide association study of gut microbiota in type 2... | reverse complement strand
GTCACCGATACCGCTGGAAGCTCCTGTGATAAAAACAATCTTATCCATTTTATTATTTCGATTTATTAAAGAACTTACTGAAAAATAGTATTTGATAGTCTATGGCATTATTCCAATACCTGCCTGTATGCCCACCCGGACGGATGATAAAGTCATGATTTATTTTCTTCTTCAACAGTTTTTCGTGTACAGCCTTATTCACTTCCAGAAAAAAATCATCACAACCGCAATCTATTATAACAGCCAAATCACCATTCTTTATCTTATCCAACTGATTAATTACCGTATGTTCGTCCCATCTCTGCTTGTTGCTCGCTTCTTCACCTAATTGCTTCTTCATCTCCCAATTATTGGGAAACGGACGGATATCTAAACCTCCACTCATACTACCTCCTCCTCCAAAGACATCTTTATGACGGATGGATAACCATAAACTTCCATGACCACCCATACTTAACCCAGTGACAGCACGTCCCCCTCTCTCCGCTTTCGTAGTAAAATTCTTATCAATATAGTTCACCAATTCTTTTGACACGAATGTTTCATAACGGTACTCCTTGTTCAAAGGGCTGTCCCAATACCAACTGTTCTTCCCGTCCGGACAAACAAAAATGATTCCTTCCTTATCAGCTATCCGAGGTAATTCCGGTTTTATCCCGAGCCATGTTCCCGCATTGCCCCCATATCCGTGAAGCAGATAAAGTACGGGACATTTTTCACCTGCCATGGCTTTATCCGGACAGATGGTAATTACCTGAACCTCTTTATTCATTGCATCGCTATGTACCGACAAAGTATCCACCTTAGCTGCCTGCATTCCTACAGACAAACACCAGCTTCCTATCAAAAAAGCCCAATATCGTTTTTTCATGTATATAAAAAATTACCCGATGTAAAGGTACAATATAATTTGCAATTTAGTTGCATCTTCTTTCCGCTATCTTTGTTGTCGTAAATAAAAAGAAACAATGAAAAAAATAAAATTAGAATCAGTTTTCAATGAATTCACTTTAATGGGAATAGCTGTATCAGGAGCATTCTATCTAGGAGAATACTGGGAAGGTATTGCCGTTATTCTGTTCTATCTCATAGGTGAATGGTTCCAACACAAAGCTGTACACAAAGCACGCAGCGACATCAAAGCATTATTGGATGTACGTCCCGAAACAGCCACTGTAATATATAACAACACATATAAAATAACAGTACCGGAAAAAGTACAGCCAGGAGAAACCATTGAAGTAAAAGTTGGAGAAAAAGTACCTCTAGACGGATTTTTGCTGGAAGATTCCGCTTCATTTAATACGGCCGCCCTAACCGGAGAAAGTGTTCCCCGGACTCTATATAAACAAGAAGAAGTTTTAGCAGGAATGATCGCTTCAGATAAAGTGGTACGGATCAAAGTAAACAAACCGTATGATCAAAGTACGTTAGCACGTATCCTCACTTTAGTACAAGATGCAGCAGAAAGAAAAGCCCCTGCCGAATTATTTATCTGCCGTTTTGCACGAATTTATACACCGATAGTGACAGGACTGGCGATACTAGTTGTCATACTCCCCTATTTATACTCTCTGATAAAACCTGAATTCATTTTTGTTTTTGATGATTGGTTCTATCGGGCTTTAGTATTCCTAGTCATATCATGTCCTTGCGCATTAGTGGTCAGCATTCCATTAGGATATTTTGGAGGTATTGGTGCCGCATCTCACAAAGGGATTCTTTTCAAAGGGGGTAATTATCTAGATGCCATAACCCAAATAAACACCGTAGTATTCGATAAAACCGGAACACTCACCCAAGGTGTATTCAGTGTCCAGGCAATATCGGCAGCCAAAGGTGTTTCGCAAAAAGAACTGCTTCAACTTATCGCCTCTATAGAGAGTTTCAGCAATCATCCTATCGCAAAAGCCATTGTCAAATATGCAGAAGAACAAAGTATATCCCTTAACTCGTCACTGAAAATAACCGAATTTGCCGGATATGGAATAAAAGCCGTAACAAACGGTAAAGAAGTATATGTAGGAAATGCACGGTTATTATCAAAATACGGCATCTCTTTTCCCTATGAAATCAGCGACATGACAGAAACAATCGTGTTATGTGCAATGGAAAACAAATATTTGGGATATCTTTCATTGGCGGATACACCAAAACCAGATGCTGTACAAGCCATCCGCGAACTGAAAGACTTAAATATTAATAATATTCAAATATTATCGGGAGACAAACAGACAATTGTTTCTAATTTAGCCGAAAAGATAGGTGTCACACAGGCTTTCGGCGATTTACTACCCGAAGGTAAGGTAGCACATTTAGAACAATTAAAAGCAAATTCTGAAAATCGTGTAGCTTTTGTAGGAGACGGTATCAATGATACTCCCGTACTGGCACTCAGCGATGTTGGGATTGCCATGGGTGGCCTAGGATGTGCCGCTGCTATAGAAACAGCGGATGTAGTGATACAAACAGACCAACCCAGTAAAGTGGCGGAAGCTATAAAAATAGGGAAACAGACCCATCGCATCGTATGGCAAAATATATCAATGGCATTCGGAGTGAAATTGTTAGTATTGCTATTGGGAGCCGGCGGAATGGCCACTATGTGGGAAGCCATATTTGCAGATGTAGGCGTAGCTTTACTCGCCATTTTTAATGCAATGAGAATACAGAAATGGAAAGAATAAAATGATTTGACCTATGAATGAAACAATCTATTTAAAAAAACTGGAACAGCGGGAAATCAAACCGACAGCCATACGTCTGCTTATTCTAAAAACCATGATGCAGCACAAAGAAGCATTTTCACTGTTGGATTTGGAAAACGAATTGGATACGGTAGACAAATCAACCATCTACCGCACCATAACCCTTTTTTTAGCCCATCATCTGATTCATGGCATTGATGACGGTACAGGATCGTTAAAATATGCAGTTTGCAGCAATGATTGCAATTGTGAGGTAGACGACCTCCACACTCACTTCTACTGTGAGAACTGTCACCGCACGTTTTGTATGAAAAGTATCCACGTGCCCATCGTGACACTACCTCCCGGATTCACCGTACAAAGTATCAATTATGTCCTGAAAGGTCTATGTTCGGAATGCTCTCATCAGCATGTATAACTATTGCCAGAAAAGGAAATCAACCCCAAAGCCCAGTTGATATAATCCAATGCAGGCATCCGAATTTACTGATCGGATGCCATTCATCTAATTGTCTGTTATTCAAAGCTGTAATATTTTCTTATATAGTATCCGCCCTTTTAATGAACATCAATCAAGAAATACAGTATTTTTATTTGGGAGCAAGAAACTTCTTAGTCAGCCATTTTCTCACAGGCTCATCATACAGTTTCAGACACAGGCAAGCCAAAATGACACTCAAAACAAAAACACCCACAGCTACATACCAAGTTTCTCCCAATGTATAAAGTTTATTCTCAATCAACCATGCGTAGAACAAATACATCAACGGATAATGTACTACATAAACCGGATAGGATATATCTCCCAAGAACTTGCATATCTTTGTAGACTGCTTATCCGTAGTAGTACCCGACGCCCCCAGCCACACAAGAAAAGGAAAAACCACAATTACACAAAAAGCTTCATAAATACCATTCATGCAAATAGGCTCCAATCCTTCCAGATAAGGAACCGAGAACAGCGCAATCAGTATAATAGTACATATCCAAAACGCCCCATTCACCTTCATAGGCTTGAAGTTACGCGACATCAACATACCCAATGAAAATGGGAAAAGCATACGCAAAGTTCCACCTAAAAAATTCACTCCGTCGAGTGTCCATCCCACTCCCATATTCCCATAACCAGACACATTGAAAACAGCGAATGACGCTAATGCCATACCCAGCATCACAACCAGCACAGCCAATGCTTTATTAGATAACCGACGAATGAACAACGCATAAAGAATATTACCTATATACTCAAAAAACAGGGACCAGCAAGGTCCGTTCAACGGAAACATCTCACCATTACCACGAACTTCATATCCCACACCCGGCATGGCAGGAATAAAGAATATTGTACAAAGTAAAGACAACATAATCATGGAAATAGCGACATGCGTTCCATCCCATTGCACACAACCCTGAATACAGAACGTAATAGCTCCCAAAACAGCACCCATAATTACCATCGGATGAAGACGGATCAAACGGCGTTTGAAAAAGTCTTTCATAGTGAAATTCTTCCCCCAACGGTCATCATACGCATAACCGATAACAAACCCCGAAAGAATAAAAAAGAAATCCACAGCAAGATATCCGTGGTTGAGAGTTTCGATATTGCCGGCACTAGCAAAAGCAAAACCTTCAAATACATGATACCATATTACCATAAGAGCAGCAACTCCTCTCAATCCATCAAGAAGATCATAATGAGGCTTTGTATCAGTAAATGCTGCAGAAGAGATTTTTTCCATAATAAATTAATAGATTTAATAATTGATTCTTTTTAACTGTTACTAATAATGCTGCAAAGTTACACAACTTAAAGGCTTTTTAATTTGTCCTATGACAAAAAATCAGCAATACATAAATTATTTCTTAGCTCGGAGACGACTAAGTGTGGGAAGTGTTATACCCAAATAAGATGCAATATACCTTAACTTCACCCGTTGGCATATCTGAGGAAACTGTTGTTTAAACTCCTCATATCTTTCCTTTGCTGGCAAAGTCAGCCGTTCTTTGTGAGAACGATGCAAACGCCTGTACTCATTTTGATGAATAATCCTCCCCCAATTAGCCAATTCAATATTAGTCTGAAACAGTCTGGTTAAATCAGCTAATGATATTTTGTAAACAACTACATCTTCAAGCGTTTCCACAAATTCCTCGCTCGGCTTATTATAGTACAACTCGTCCATACTGAAAACAATACCTCCTTCCCATGAAAAGGAGGTTGTTATTTCTTCTCCATTTACAAGCCAGAAAGAACGTGTCATTCCTTTTTCTATGAAATAAGCTGATTTACAAAATGTATTCTCCTTTATTAACTGATATTTCTTAGGGAAACGACATAAAATCATACATTTTTTCAGTTCTTGTATCGTATCTTCAGAAACCGGACACAAAGAGAGCATATTATCTATAATGTTTGTCATAAAACCGTAGTCCATTAAAATACATATAAACACACCCGATATAAACACGGGATATACCTTTTTTTTCTTTTCAGCCAAAAGTACAAATATATATTGGAAAACGACATCATTTTTCCAAATAATCGGAGTTTCCAAGACCACTCCATACAAGAATGTCCATATACCTCTTTTATTTATTACTTTTTGTTCAAATTACAAAGATAAAGCATTAAAATGCCAACCAGACTTTTAAAACATCCCATCGCTTAATGCACCACTCTAAAAGAATTTCAATAGCCTCCAAATCACTTTTCATATAATCTATCAGAAATTTCATACCAAGAAAACCCCAAAGAAATACCAAAGAATTGAACATTTTTTATGAAAAACAGCCCTTGACATATTAGCGGATGCAGACTATTTTTGCATTTTAACAATTATAACTCTTAAAACAAAAAACATTTACTTTGCAGTATGAAGTATTTATTATCGGAAGAATAAATTCTTAATTAATAATCTGCTACTGCTTTAACCAACAAGTCCAATCACATGAAAAAAATTATAACATTACTTTTAATATTGTTGTTTGCCACAAAAAGCACTTTCTCCCAATCGCCAAACAATATAGAGAAGTTCGTCGTAGTCAGTGTAAATGATAAAGATAGTATTTTAAACAAAATAAAAATGTCTGCTCCCCAATTCTACAACATCGGAAAAGGTAAACGTATAGAGGTAAAAGTATGCAATGAAGACAGCATACAAATAAGAAGAGTACGCTGTCTTTTATATTATTCCAACTCCGGCAAGAAAGAATGTATAGGAAAAATATGGATTTCTCCTCTTATTGGCTACGAAACCTGCTATTTTTGCATGAACGTGGATATTCCCCTAACAAAAGATGAATGGCATAAACTAACTTTCCGAATAAAGAGAGGAAAAAATTATAAGGATTACAAATTCTTGAAACAGCAAGTACAAGAATAAAATATTTGATAATAAGAGAGAGATTGACAAGAATAAGAACAAGTAAGAATTGTTTTTATTTTAAGTTTCAGCCTTAAAATAAATCTAGATTTATTTCATACCATTCTGATTATTTGTATATTTGTCTCTTGATAATAAAATTATGCAATTTATTAATTTACAAAAACGATGAGCTATATCCAAAACAATCTACAAGCTGGTGAAGAAATTAAATACAAAGCAGATATTCACTGGTATATATTTGCATATCCGGTAATACTACTATTATTAAGCGCCTTCTTTTCTTCCGCACAAACCGGATTATTCTATTATGTCAGCATATTTCTATTGTTGTCAGGATTATTCCAATTGATAAAAAGAATTCTTCTTAAGATGGGAGCTGAATATGTTGTCACAAACAAGAAAGTCATTCTAAAATCCGGTATTTTAAACCGGGATGCCCTTGAATTGGTTTTAAACAAATGCGAAGGAATACGGATTAATCAAAGCCTCATGGGACGTATGCTCGGTTTTGGTTCTATTGTAGTTACTACAGGCGGGGTCACCAACAAATTTGACTTTATCACCAATCCTATAAAGTTCAGAAACGAAATCAATGCACAAATTCAATAAGAATAAGTGAAAAGCATTTAAAGAAATACAAAGAGAACGGGTATAAACACGCTTTTGCACATACATCCATACAAGGCTATACCTACGTACGTACGAGCTTATGCGTATGTATATGTAAAATGCCTCAGTCCAGAATAAAATTCCATATCAAAGACAAGGGCGTTTTAAAAAAAGATCAAGAGCTTTTTAAAAAAGATAACCGCCTTTTTTTAAAAGAACAAGAGCTTTTTTTAAAATGTCTTGTTCTTTTTTACCGCTGCCGCGAATCCGTAAGCTATCATTTCGTGGAAGTTTCCTCTTTCATGCGCATTTCTTACGAGGAAAAGGCTTGAAAACGCCCTACTTTATACCAGGCAGGAACTGTCTATAAAAAAGAATATATGGCTGACAGCAAGCATATTATGTGAAAATCAACTTCAAAACGTAGTGAGGGCATGAGAGTATAAGTGAGAGCAATTTTTTTTACCATTATCATATAAGTCATTCATAATAAACCCATTATACATACAGTGAGGGCATGAGGGTATAAATGCTCCCGAACTTCCCAGCGAGAGCTGAAGCTTAAATACCATTGCTTTGACATACCACGACCACTACAAGTTGTACCCCATTTCCAACAGCTTTTTTAGAAATGCTCAACAAAAAACAAGCCAGCCAATTCATTCTAAAAATATTTGAATTAGCCGGCTTGTTTGTATCCTTAGGTGTTCCCCTAAATAAGATTCGCCTAAACGGAAAAATGGAAAACTATCCGGTCATTCCTACGGATCAGTATCTCACATCGCGCACACAGAACACACCGGCTCTGCCGTATTTTTTCCGTTCTTCCTTGTCTTCCTCCACCATGCCTCTCTCATCTGAATAGTAGGGCATCATATGCATTTCTACCCGGCGAATTTTCAGCAACTCCAGTTCCGAATCGGTCTTCCAATAGTTCAGTATGTAGCCGGTAGGCGTATATTCGTGTCTACCGGGATAATAGCGGCTGTAAGAATACGCCGTACGGCAATGGAACACGGCGCAAAGCCGGTGCTTAAAGTTATGCTTCCTTTTATCACTTAAATCGCATGTCAGACTGAGTGGGTTGTACCAGCCGTAAGCATCACCTACGGCATCCTTGTCTCCCGGCTTCACCATGGGCGAGAAAGGCAGGTTGTCCTCATCCTGGAAGAAGTTGAATGCCAGCTGAATCAATGTCAGTTCGCGTTCATTAGGCAAGCGCCACGCTCCGGCGGGGGTCACTCCGTCTCCTGCTTCGTGATAGTCTTGGGCTATGGTAAACTTATCTCGTTTGGCATTGTCTATCTCAATAAGTTTCAATGTCGTACCTGTCCATGTTACCTTACTGGGAGTATCTTTATCAAATCTCAGGTGACTCGGGTCAGTGCACTCAAATTCCGCAATCGTATCCATCAGCATGGGTTCTTGTGCCAGCTGGAATTTCTTGTACAGACGGTTCTGCGTATCGCGTTCGTTATGGGGCTGAAGCTCCCGGTAACTGAACGAGCGCATGGCTTCGTCCGCCAAAAAGACTTCCAGTGTACGGCTTGCTTCATCGTATTTGTAATAAGGAGACGAAACTTCCCTGTCCATCCTGCCACTCACGACTCCGCTTCCCAAGCTCCTCACACTAATCATGTGCCTCAGATACGTATGACTTATGTATCCTCCCAGTTCCGACCATATTGTGGAATAAGGACCGTATGTACTGGCCGTATATCCCTGTACGGGATCCTTGTTTATCTTTTTCCCGTCTGCTCCTATATATATCGAAAGACGATTTCCACAAGGCGGCTTCTTTTGCCATGGCAGGCTCTCCCAGCCACATACCCACCAATTGCCCTATGGCAGGTACATACCAGCGCAGTTCTGTCTCGTCCAGATAGCCGTTGCCGTTCAAATCACGGTTACGTATCAGCATGATAACCGGATCGTCGGCCTGTCCGCTAATCGGTCGGGATTCCTTCAGACTTCCATCTTTCCTCAGTATAAAACCGGATAGGAAAGGTGATGTTTTAAGCCCCCATTCCATACCATGTATATTACAATTTCCAACCTGACCATCCAGCTTTTGCCAAGTATTCTTTCTGCCGTCCCAAACTTCCCTCTCGCCCGGTTCTGGCTCATACAGGATGTGCTTCTGCTCTTCCACCGACTCCAAGCCGAATTTATTGAGAGTCTCATCGTTCATATCATAGAAGCAGGCAATGGAACGTTGTTTCAGCGTATAAACCGACTGCGACACCGCGCTCTTACCATCTTGGCTGAACTCGAGGTCGGTAGCAAGCGAGAAGATACGGTCCTTGCAGTTGATAAAATCTTTCAGATGTACCGGTACCGTAATACGCGGGTCGGGATGTCTTTCATAAAAGTTCTCATCCACAAAGCAGGTGTAGTACGCCGAATCCTCCTTGCTTGCATAAAACTCATCGAGCGCATCGAACACACTTTTCACCTTGCCTGGATAATAGTATTCCAGGAGATAGGGGCTTTCCTTATCCGGTTTTGTTCCATTATAGAAATAGTTATCCTTTTGCGTCTCTTTCGCAAACTCCAGCCACGCCAGATAGCCTTGTGCCACCTCTTTGGTAATACCGAAACTGCTCACGGATACACATTTGCCTTCCAAACCTCCGTCTGGGGTACCTTTAGGATAATACATCACCCCCATGACCCCGAAAGGTGTGTCGGTATACAGATAGACACCCTTCTCAATGTCTTTCCGCATGAATTTCATCTCCACCTGGTCAAAATGGGCATCGATATGTGCGAAAGCCTCATGCTTGAACACCACTCCTTCCGCTCCCGGAGTCTTCTCGTTCTCATCTTCCACTTCCACCACTATATCATCCACTCCGTTGATGGTTACATTATACGTATAGTGATGGTCGCGCTCCACGCTGAAGTGATTGAGGTCTTTCCCGAAATTACCCAAATGGATATAATAACGCCTTTTCAATCCGTCCGGCGCAGATGTAGTCCAGCAGCAGCACGCCTACCTCGTTGCCGCTGACCAGCTGATAGGAGCCGTCGGGGCAGCGAATGGCGATGCCCACCCGGTCTGCATCCGGGTCAGTTGCCAGCATCAGGTCGGCACCGGTCTTTTCTGCCAGCTCCAGGCCCAGCCGCAGCGCCTCAAAAATTTCGGGGTTGGGATAGGGGCAGGTAGTGAAGTTGCCGTCGGGCATTTCCTGTTCCTTTACAACTACAACGTTGTTTATACCGATTTCCTTTAAGATACGGCGGACGGGCTTGTTGCCTGCACCATTAAGAGGAGTATAAACGACCTTCAGTCCGCTCTTTGCGCAAAGCTCGGGGTGGATGGACTGCTTTTTAACGTTTGCGATATATTCGTCAATAACATCCTGACCGATGTACTTGATTTTTCCTTCGTTTACGAACTGCTCAAAGTCGCCGCTCTTTACGTCTGCGAAGATATTTAGCTTCTCGATCTCGCCGAGAATCTTTTCAGCGGCTTCAAGAGTAACCTGACAGCCGTCGCTTCCGTAAACCTTATAGCCGTTGTACTTTGCAGGGTTGTGGCTTGCGGTAACAATGATACCTGCGTCACAGCCGAGCGCTCTTACAGCCCAAGAAAGCATAGGTGTGGGCATAAGCTCTGTGTAGATGTTTGCTGTAATGCCGTTTGCGGCAAATATCGAAGCGGCGTGCTTTGCGAATACGTCAGACTTTATTCTGCTGTCGTATGCAACAGCAACCTTAAGATCGCTCTTGCCTGTGTTCTTGAGGTAGTTTGCAAGACCCTGAGTAGCCTTACCTACGGTATAAACGTTCATTCTGTTTGTACCTGCGCCGATAACGCCTCTCAGACCGCCCGTGCCGAATTCAAGATCACGGTAGAAACGGTCGTTTATTTCTTCGTCCTTGCCCTTTACGCTCTCAAGCTCTGTCTTTAAATCGGGATCCTTGACCGCTTTTTCAAGCCATTCGTTATAAAGCTCTGTAGTGTTTGCCATAATAATCTGTCCTTTCTGTATAAAACGGTAGCACAGTTTGCTGTATTTAAAAATTAGGTAAATATAGCTGTGGCTAACCTAAAATTCCATTCACCAAACAGTATAACATTTTTCCGCCGTAAATGCAAATAAAATCGTAAAAATATTATTAAATTTTTTGAAATCAAAAATTCCCGTTTTTGTTGAAAATATACCTAAAACGTTGTATAATCATTACATAGCAATCACTTAAAATGATATGAAACGGGTGTAAATATGTATTCTCAGGTAAACGGTATGGGACTTTTCGGTATGAATGCCTTTAAAGTCACCGCAGAAATAATATCCTCAAGAGGTCAGCCGTCCTTCGATATAGTAGGACTGGGCGACCTTGCGGTGCAGGAAAGCAAAATGCGTATAAAAGGCGCTCTTTCAGGTATCGGCATAGCGATAAGCGGTCAGAAACTGACGGTCAACTTAGCTCCGGC
>ERZ791729.959-NODE-959-length-11198-cov-3.110922_pt1 | contig 11198 bp, 9 predicted proteins | sample MGYA00510043_ERZ791729 | MGnify/ENA primary metagenome ERZ791729 (study PRJEB30046, sample SAMN00715149) | human gut metagenome | study: EMG produced TPA metagenomics assembly of the A metagenome-wide association study of gut microbiota in type 2... | reverse complement strand
GGTACCATCAGTATATTTACTTGCCTGATTCAGCCAGCGAGGCAGAGGTACATCAGCATTCTGATTGTCCGGACTCTTCGCAATCAGATCACCAATCTGAATCTGAATCGGCTGCATATCAAGTGCAAATACAAAGCAGCTCCTGTCACCTGTACATCCGGCGTGGACATTGCCCTTTAATGCACCAAGAATAACGATATTGCCCTGAGCTATAATCTTGGCTCCCGGATTGACATCACCTATGATTGTGACCGAAGACTCGCTGGTAATCACCTGGCCTGACCTGAGCGTACCACGGTAAAACTGCTCCGGAACACTGACTGTTGCAACATTCTCGCACTGCTTCTGCACTGCCTCATTAAATGCCTCAACCTGCTCCTTCATAATGGCTTCCTGCTCCGTGCCAGTCTCCACAATACACAAAATCTCAATTGTGGTATTCTCCTCAATAGCTGCAATTATCTGCTGCTGCTCTTCATCTGAAAGATGCCTTCCCTCAAATGAAATAGCAAGCTTTGCGTTTTTAAAAAAATGGGCGGATGCCTTAAACTTCTCTACAACTGCCTTTATCAAATCAGCAAATGGCATATCCGCATCTAAAACTAAATTGATTCCATATTTATTACTCTTTATCGTAACCGACTGTGACATGAGTACCTCCAATATCATTTAATATGAAATTCATTACTCCTAATTATACATTTTTATGCGGCTTCACGCAACCTTTTTCTGTAGGCTTCATTAGGCTATACTGCCCAACAGACCTTTTATAATCTATTTCTGTTCTGTTTCCTTATCTTCTTTATCCTACTGCCGAAGACAAAACATCAGATTGTCTACACACCATGTCGATAATTTCAAGGAAGTCTTATAAACTACTTCTTAAATTTATATTTCCCTTTTCCGTGACCGGATACCGGTTCAATAATATCTACCTGCACCAAATTGGAAAGAAGTTTTGAAGCACCTGAACCTTTCAGCTCAAGAAGTTCCATAACTGCACTTCTTCCAAACACCTCATCAAAGCCAAACTTCTCAAAAAGTCTATGGATATGAATCGTCGTTTTTACCGAGAAATCACTACCTTTTTCGGAAAGTACACTGTCAATATCCACTTTTTTGTCCTGAATGTCCACTTTTCCATTCTCAATATCCACTTTTGTATCCCCAATGTCCACTTTCTCTTCGTTCAAGAGTACACTTATATGAAGATTTCGATTATGAAGCTCATTTTTCTCGTTCAAAAGCAGATTTCTGAGAAATGCTTCCAGATACTCTGTTGTTTCGTGAATACCTTTTTGCAGGTTCGTATAGTTTGCACCTCCAATACATTGTCCTAAGACTATTATAAATTCGCATAGACACAGTATACCACAGCTCTTGTATCTATGTGATTTCTTTTTTATTGTTTTTGCCGATACGAACTCATCTTCTCCACAGTAACATTTGCTGGCAAATATCCATACGTTGTAAGAAGCAGTTTAAACAATGGTATTCGAGGATACATAAGACAAGATGAATGTTATCTTACTGCTCGAAGTATTTCTTGTTTCTATCGGACACAATCTTTATAAATATCACAACAAACAGAAAAAAGGTGCAACTGCCGCATAGGATTTCATAATAGTATTCTTATGAGGGTAAGGGGAACTATACCCTTTTTTATATAATATAACTACTATTACATCCATAAGCAAAAGGACGTGGGGAAAAAAAAGGCCACAAAAGAGAGGGGCAGACGCCTCAAATGCCTTCGTCCCCAAAGCGGTTATATATTTCGTATAAATTGTTGTAAACTTGCAATGAAAACATCTACAAGTTTCGTTAATTGTGCATTTCAGCAAATACATACTATTTGTAATCTTTGTTTTTGAGCGATGTACCGACAAACGGTATCGTTGCAAATTCCCGAGGGTTACTACGTATAACGTAATCGATATAATTAGCCACCATCAATGCGTAAGCATAGTACCCCATCGGGTTCGGATGGAAGCCCAGCCCGAACGACTTACGCATTTCGGCATCGTATACGGGCGCATGCGCAGTCATATCCAGCAAGTACGTAAAGTCAAACATATCGCACAATTTGGCAAGTTCGCTTGCGATATAACGGATATCGTTATCACACGCTTCACCGCGCAGTTGAGGAGTTACAACAAAAATACGCGCGTTAGGCTCTATTGTTTTAAGTTTGGAAACGATTTTGCCCATATTACCGAAAAACGTATCGCTATTATCCTGCGGACAATCGGCGTTGACGTCCTTGACACTTCCCAGAGGATGCCCGAACACAAACGAATCGTTGTTGCCTAACGCAATAATATACGCTTGATTCCATTGCCAAAATCCGTTTGCATCCGCCCAACTTTGCATATACTCGCGGGCGGTCATTCCGCCGCGAGAATAATTGTTGTACTTCGTCCCCGTAATGCGCTCCAAAACAGCGGGCCACGAATACCCGTACATATCGGTATAAACTATGCTGCCGTTTTCGTCGTGGCTTTCGAACTCACCCGACGCCAAAGAATCCCCGATCACTCCTATTTGTTTGAATACGCCTGCAAAACCGCACGTTTCCTTGATAATATCCAACGGCTGTTCGTTTGCGCCGAGTTCAAACCATTTGTTATCCATTTTTATTCACCGTCCTGTGTTTCTTCTTTCATTTTTTTAGGCTTATCCCATTCCGTACCCGTTACCGTTTTAAGATTCAGTCCGCGGGTTTCGCCGACAAATAGCCACATTATTACGATTGCGCCCACAAGCCCCGGCACAGTCAAGCCCAAGTACATATAGCCAAACATCTTTTCGGGAATGACAGGAAGCAGTATCATAGAGATAACCGTTGCAAGTCCGCCCATAATTCCGTTAAGCAACGTGTTGATTACAGTTACGGACGAACGCAAGTTTGTAGGAGAAGACTCGGAGAACATTATTCCGCCGATCGTATCGCCCGCGCCCCAGTAACTGCCCATAAATCCGCCGATTGCAAAGCCTGTCAAATACGGAGTCCACTTGAACATACCGCTTAAAATAAACAGCAAATAGCACGCCAACGCCGAACAAGACATCGCAATTATCGTTATTTTGCGCCCGAATTTGTCCGACACAAAACCCGCAATCAACGTAAACAGCGCGTTGCCTACGGGATACAAGAATAGAGCAAGCGTTATTTCTTCTTCCGTCATCAAAGCAGACCTTGCCATAACCGTACTGTACGTTGCCGTACCTAACGAAGCAAGATAGAAACAACAGCAGGCGATGATCAAAAAGCGTAATTGCCTGTGTTTGAATGCGAATTTTACAGCGGTCAGAATTCCGCCTTGCGCGTTTTGCTCGCGCTCTTCCTTACTGCGTTGTTCGCGTTCTTCGATGGGAGTTTTTAAGTACTCTATTCTTTTTGTTAAAAACGCGTTTGTTTCCTTTGCAAAAAGCAACGCGAATAACGCCATTACAAAACCGATAATTGCCGGAACTAAATATACAACGTGCCAACGCTCGCTTACATTTTGCATAAGCGTAGCCCTGAGCAACGGAACAAGCAACGTACCCAGTATCGCCACCGCTTTTACGATTGCGTAGTTACGGGCGCGGGACTTTTCGTCGGAGCATTCCAGTATATACACACATTGCATATCGTGCGACACCATAAAACTCATCAACGTGCTGCCTATCATGTAAACGTAGATATCCCTAGATAAATACACAAGGAACAGCCCTAACCCCATACATAACGTGTTAATAACCAAAAACGGCTTACGCCCGAATTTGTCCGCAAGGGGACGGTAGAAAATAATAAGCAACGTTACCGGATAGGAAATAAAACCTATGGCGGAAAAGAGCGATAATCCCGCGCCGTATTCCATACCCATATTTTTTACGAAGAATTCCGTAACTATATTCGCCTGAAACTGAATGGATATAGTAGACGCCATTTCGTCCGTTATGTAGATGAGCGACAAAATCATAAACAAGTAAATCAGATAAAACTTGTTGCTTCTTGCGCCCAACTGCTTTTCGCGGCGGATAAGTTCTTTGGCTTCGCGCGCCTGTAATCGTTCAACGTTTTTTGCCATTTTGAGTTTTCTCCTTTTGGAAATTGTAAACAAGAAAATTCTTGGTCATCCCGTCGGTAATGCCGTAGCGCTCCGCCAAATTGTGTATGGCTTGCAAAAAATCCGCACCGGAGCAACCCTTGGACAACAGGTTTTCTTTTTCGATAAGTTTATTCCAAAAAACATTCAGAACAATTTCGTCGGTGGCAAGAGAAACAACCGAATGATTGCGCGTATGCACGTAAACGTTGCGATCGCCCTCTTCGCCGACTAAGCACTCTCCGCCGTCGATTATGATTGTTGTTCTGCGGTAGGGAAACAGAGTTGAAACGTCGTTGATATTGTACGAATACACCGTTGCGCCGGCGACCGAAATACTTTCGAAGGTAAAAATATACACCTTTACTCCGCGGGATATTGCGTTTTCGATATTACTACGCAGCACCTCGAACGACTCCCGCCAAATGGACAGCGAAATTTCCGCTTGCGCGCTGTCGATAAGTTCCTTTGCCTTGGCAACGTATTTTTCTTCGCCCACTATATTCATTACGTAATCGACGTCGGCGTTTTCCGTTGCAAGTTGTTGTAACTCGCGTTCGGCGCAGGCAATATTCTTTTCGTTTTCTTCCTTGATGCTACGTATAAGGTCTTGATACTCGATAGGCTTGTAAAAATTCGGCTCTCCGTCTATACGAATAACCGCGCCCTTTGCCACCAAGCGATTGATAACCTCGTACACCAACGAACGCGCAACGCCCGAAAGTTTTGCGATTTCGTAACCGTTTAACACTTTATGTTTAATTAGTGTTCCGTATACTTTTGCTTCGTTTGACGAAAAGCCGAGTTTCTCTAAAAATTCATAATTGTTCATAGTAGTTATACCCCACACCACTATTGTAATGCAAATCTTTCCGTTGTCAATTTCTTTTTAAAATATTTGATATTAAATTTGCTTTTTTTCGTCAATACGGACTATCGTCAAAGTACAGTTCGTTGTATAAATCGCCGTCTTTCCTATCGAAACGTTCTTGCTGCTCGGATGTAAAAGATACTTTTAACGTTTCCGGTTTACGCAACGTAAAATTGCCGATATCGCGTCTGCGCGTACGATTGATTATATGGGCAAATCGTCTCCTATTCTATATGGCGGTGCACGACGTGTACTTGAGCAGACTTGGATAAACTTAAAAGGATTGAATGTTGATAAGCTAAAAGCAGAATATCAGGAACTGATGAAACAGAAAACTGAAAAATCTGAATCAATACCTCGGTCAGACACAAGCTGAGCCAGTACATAAACAACCGACAAAAATTTCAGCTTATAATGAAATAGGCAGCTAATCTTCTTAGCTGCCTACCCGCCAATGGAATATTTAATCTTTTAATATCCAGTTAGCTTTACGCTGGTTTTCTCCATCCTTTTCAATAATTTTCTTAATCCTCAATCTGTGGAATACTAACCAGCTGTTGTAACTTCTTTTCAAGCACTGTCTTATCTGGTAACTGTAACTGATACTGCGATACCAACATCGGTGACATTGTTCTGCTCATAGCATACTCTACTACCTCATCGTTCTTAGCTGCACACAAAAGCAATCCTACGCTTGGATTTTCATTCTCTTTTTTGACCTGTCTATCCAATGCCTCAAGATAAAAATCCAACTTAGAAATATACTCTGGTTTAAACTTACCTATTTTGAGTTCTATTGCAACAAGGCACTGTAATCCCCGATGATAAAACAACAAATCAATACGAAAATCGTCTCCTCCAACCTGAACTTTGTACTCTTCATCAATAAATGTGAAATCTTTTCCTAATTCCAGAATAAAATCCTTCATGTTTCTAATTAACGCTTTTCGTAAGTCATTCTCATGAAACTCATTTGGCAAATCCAGAAATTCCATAACATATGAATCCAAAAATGGATTTTCTCCTAGCTTCTTAACCGACTCTGGTAATAAAGTTTCCTTTGATAACATATACCTTTCATAATATCCGCTATCTAACTGTCTCTCCAACTGACGTTTTGAATAGTTTTCTTTGATACATAGGCGTATATAAAATTCTCTTTCCTCATCAGTCTTACAGCCTGACATTATCAACAAGTGATTCGTCCAACTAATTTGTGTCACCAGTGGTGTCACAATTCCATTTTTGCCATTTTAACAAGAATTTATTAATCTTTTTTTAATCAATACATTTTAATTATATCAAGACATAGCCATCCTCTCAATGACTTTTTATTAATGTTTTTCCTTTTTCATCATCTCAATCTTCTCATGAATATTGGTGTTATACAGTCTGTAGAGGTCTGTATCCTTACTGATCTGATTATCAAAAGGAATTACCACTGAACCGCACTTGATAAGTCCCATTCCCAATGCAGTATTGGTTACAAATCTAAGCTGTGCTTACTAACCGTGCAAAGTCAGTAATCTTATTTTACTCTGAGGTATTTTTTTCTCAACCTTCTTTCTTGGAATTGCTTATATTTTAATTATACAGGAAGCTCCTTATATGGCATGAAAAAAGCACTCTAACCTGTTATTGGCTAAAGTGCTTGTAATCCTGTTATTAAATTATTTATGAGTCAGACAAACTTAATTTTATGGTCTATTAGACTTTTTATTTACAGTTGTACTTTCGTTTCATTTCTCGTCTTGCCTTAATCTTTCCTAAAAGTCCAGAAAGATACATTGCAAGGACTATTAACATACCACAATCTAACCCAAGACCTGCACCTGCTACTCTTTCATAGACACTTCCAGGTGTATCTAGTCCTGTAAATTCAATAATCACGAACGCAATCATTCCTATTATTGCAATAACCGTAAGTACAAATAACCTTCCTTTAATTTTTTGATTAATTGTCTCTGTATAATCAGATAATTTCAATACTGTTTCTTTTACTTCTTCATTCATATTCTCGCTTTTCCTTTCTCCATCAATGATTTCAGGTATACTAACATCATAAAAATCAGCCAATTCAGCCAACAAACTAATATCAGGCATATTAGAACCTGTTTCCCATCTAGAAACCGTTCGGCCTGAAACTTTTATCTTTTCGGCAAGCTGTTCCTGTGTAATATCCTTTTCTTTCCTAAGTTCTTTTAAAAAACGTCCAATCTTTTTCTGATCCATACTGTTTCCTCCTTTCATTGACAGAGTAATATTATTCTACTAAACATAACACGACACAAAGCGAGAAAATGCCGTATTTACGCTATTGGACAAATCTGTCTAGTATTATTTATATTGGCTTTAGCCCCAAAAACTTGAATTTGTTAATTAGAATTGCTCTCAAAGCAACAATTATCTTAACATTCCCCAAATACACTCCAGTAATGTTAGTGCAAGGATAATGTTAATAACACGAAAATGCCGCAGATAAAACTTCTGAATCAGTACGCCCAAGCCAGTCCAAGTACAGGTTGCGATCGTTCCGATTGTTGCAATAACCAGCTCAAAAACAGCAAAGCCGGAAAAGAGGACATATATCCTACAACATAACCCGTTAGTGAGGTAACTCCGAACATATAGATCTTCACGTTGACAAATTGCAGCATGAAGCCTTTCAGAAACGATGCCGATTGCTCTGCGTTTTCTGTTGACGACTTACTGAAAGCAATATGAATCGCAAGCCACAGGATATAGGCTGCTCCGATGTACTTCATCACTTCCATTGCATTTGGAAGCAAAGAATTAACCCCATATACAAAAATTGCGCATAAGATTTGCACTACATAGTAGCCTGCAAAAATTCCAAAGAACAGCGGCTTTCCTTTTTTATATCCATAGTTTGTTACGGTATTTAATGCCAGAATATTTCCCGGTCCCGGAGTAAAGGCATTTATAACGCAATAAATCAGAAAATTGCTCAGTACCGCCATAGGCATAATCATCAACCACTGTTTGCTGTTATTATATCAGCAAACAGCGGTACATACATAACACCTATTTTATATGATTATCCATAGTCTATAACTATGGATTGGCTGGAGCATATTTCCGTAATTCTTCCAGATAGCTTTTTCCAAGTTCATTTAATTCCTGATTTTCATTCAGCACATATCCAATATGCATTGTTTCATTTTCTGCAAGCGGAACGGAGATGATATTTTCTCCATTCAAATATTTCGGGAAAATGCCACTTGAAATAGTATAGGCATTCATTCCTTTCGGGCCGCCGTCACGGGCCTGTGATTGCCTTGCGGTAAATGATAAGGGAAATGACCGCGGCGATCACTTCCGTGACCCAAAACGCATGCCAGACGCCGACGGCGCCGAAAAGCCTGCTGAGCCAAAACGCAGCCGGTAGGATGACCACCACATACCGGCAAAGGGAAATCAGCAAGGAGGGCGTGCCTTTCCTCAGTCCTTCCAATGCGCCGGAAGAAGTAACAGAAACCGCCGAGACGATAAATCCGGCCCCGATGATGCGCAGGGCGGTTTCCCCGGCCTGGATCGTCGCTTCTGTGTGGGTAAACAGCCCCATCAACTGGTCGGGAATCAGCAGGCATATCGCGGTCCCAAGCACCATAATGATACCGTTCATGCACAGGACGATCTGATAAATCTGACTGACCCTTTTACTTTCGCCCGCGCCGTAGTTATAGCCGATCAAAGGGCGCATCCCCTGCACAATGCCATTCGCTGGAAGATAGACAAATGTCTGCAATTTGTAATAGATTCCCAAAACCAGAATATACACTTCGGAATATGCCGCCAAAATCGCATTGAGCGCCGAAATCAAAAGTGACGGAAGTGCAAGATTCAGGGTTGCGGGAATGCCAATGGAGTACAGCTTTATTACCATCTTTTTGCTGGGGAGAATGTACTGCCTGCGGATATGCACGCGAATGGGCCGCACAAAGTAGATGACCAGATAAATCGCAAGCGTCAGGACCTGCCCGATGCCGGTGGCCAGCGCTGCGCCTTCAATCCCCATTTCCGGGAATGGGCCATAGCCAAAAATCAGAACGGGATCTAAGACAATGTTTGTGATGCACCCGCACATCAGGCTGATCATGGTCGTTTTCATGTTTCCTACTGCCTGGAACAATTTCTCAAACGTCATGCTGACGGTAACAATGAGTGTAAAGCCGAACGCAACGGCAGAATAGCGGACGCCAAGTTCAATGACCGCTTCGGATGCAGTGAACATCCGCAGAAAAACCGGCATAATTGCGATACAGCAGACTGTCATAACAACGCCATGAATCACGGCAAGCACAAGTCCCTGTGTGGCAGCCTGATCTGCTTTTTCGTGATTTCCCGCGCCCAGATAGAAGGCAATCACTGCGTTGATCCCAACACCAAACCCAATTCCAGCCGCATTGATAAAATTTTGAACCGGGTAAACCAGTGATAACGCCGTCATCGCTTCCTCGCTGATCTGCGCGACAAAAAAGCTGTCCACAATGTTGTAGAGGGAGTTGACCAGCATGGATAACACCATCGGTAGGGACATGGATAAAATCAGCGGCAATATCGGTTTCTCTTTCATGAAAGTGTCGTTCATAATTCCTCCTTCGCAAAACACGTTATGAGATATTTTTGCGTCGATGCCATGCCATCATCACAAGTGCAACGAGCAAAGTGGCAGTTTCCGCAACCGGAAATGCAAGCCAGATTCCGTTCAGCTGGAACAATTTGTCCAGACACCACAGGGCAGGCACAAGGAAAAGCATTTGCCTGCATAATTGGATCGCCATGCTGGACCCTACTTTTTCTGTGGTCTGAAAATAGGTGGAAATCATCGTAGAAAGGCCGCAAAACAGATAGCTTGCCGCCATGATCCGCATGGCGGAGATTCCAAAGGAGCGCATGGCTTCCGACGCCATAAACAATCCCAGAATCTGCGCCGGAAAGAGGAGGACAGCCAACGTCCCCAGTATCATCATGCCGGTGACCAAAACAGTTCCATATCGGAAAGCTGAATGCAGCCGTTCGCTGTTGCCTGCGCCGTAGTTAAACCGCATGACAGGCAAACAGCCTTGAATCAAGCCGTTTACCGTCATAACAATCAGCTGCTGCACCTTAAAATATGCGCCGAAGAAAGCGATCGCCGTATCGGAATACGCCACCAAAAACAGATTGACAAAGGTCACCACAAACGAACTGAGGGCGTTCATGATAAAAGATGGCAGGCCAAAGGCAAAAATACGGTAGATCATCTGCTTTTTCAAATGAAAGCCTTTGATTTTTACCTGCACTTTCTGCTTTTTGCCCAGCAGTAAAGCAAATGCCAAAATCATGGACAGCAGATAGCCTGCAACGGTAGCTACCGCAGCGCCGCGGATTCCCATAGCCGGAAAAATACCAATCCCAAAAATCAGAATGGGGTCGAACACGAAGTTAACGACCACGCCCGCGATCTGGAACCACATGGGAGCGACCATGTTCCCGGTGGCCTGTATCATCTTCTGGATGGCGATATGCACCATATTGGGAATTTGCATGAAGGAGCACACACTCATATAGGCGATGCTCAGCTGATAAATTTCTTCATTATTGGTGAATGCCCGAAAATAGGGTTTCATAATCAGTAATGACATAAGGTTGAGCAAAGCACCTATTCCAAAAGCCAGTAACAATCCATGTGTGACAGTTGCATTTGCCTCATCCTGCTTTTTCTGTCCAAGATACCCTGCTATCAGCACATTCACGCCGACACCGATCCAGATAGACGCTGCATTCATCAATGTTGTAATCGGGAATGACAGAGAAACAGCGGTCAATGCATTCTCACTCAACCGCGCCACAAACGCGCTGTCTATCAGGTTATAGGAATATTGCAGGAACATGGAAATCAGCGGCGGTATCGACATTTGCCAGATGAGCTTTCCAACAGGAGCGACCGCCATTTTATTATTGGTCTGCATACTTTCCCTCCTCTCCACAAAGTGTCCGGCAGCTTCCATCCTCCGTTCTGCCAGATTTTCCAGTATGCAGACAACAAAAAAGCCACACGGCTATCACAAGATAGCTGTGTGGCAAAAAGATGACCGAATCCGGAAAAGTCCACTCAAATTTTACGCTCAGTATTATAGCATTCTTTCAGGAGACTTTCAAGCATTAATCATTACGGAATTGTGGCGCCAAAAATGAAATTTTAAATTCCACCACCACATTTGGTGGGA
>ERZ791729.956-NODE-956-length-11211-cov-3.005647_pt1 | contig 11211 bp, 12 predicted proteins | sample MGYA00510043_ERZ791729 | MGnify/ENA primary metagenome ERZ791729 (study PRJEB30046, sample SAMN00715149) | human gut metagenome | study: EMG produced TPA metagenomics assembly of the A metagenome-wide association study of gut microbiota in type 2... | reverse complement strand
GTAAATCCCTAATTTCTTCTAGTAATAATACCTCATCGCTTTTTTTAGGTTCTTCCTTTACTACTTCTTTAGGCTCTTCTTTTTTACGGTTTAGTTTATTTATTAGTTTAACAAATGTGAAGATGCAAGCTGCGACAATTAGGAAATCTAAAATGTTTTGAATGAATACTCCATAACTTACTGTGGCATCTTTAATTTTAAATGTTAGGTTAGTAAAGTCAATTCCACCAATTATGATTCCGATTAAAGGCATAATGATATCATTTACTAGTGATGATACTATTTTACTAAAGGCACCACCGATAATAACACCTACTGCTAAGTCAATTACATTACCTTTAGATATAAACTCTTTAAATTCTTTAAATGTTTTATTACTTTTTTCTTTTATTTCTTTAGTTAATTCTTTATTACTTTTCTTTCCCATATTACTTCCTTCTTTCTATGGTATTATATCATAAATAAAAAAGAAGAACAATTTATGTTCTTACTCAAATGATACTGATTTTGCCCATGTTTTAAATGTGCTTTCAAATTTTTCTTGATTGCTACTATCACATGCAAAATTAAATAACCAGAAGGCATCATTACTTTTATACATTGTAGCGATATAGAAATATGTTTTTCCATTTACATCACTTGTATAAGTAAAGTATGTTAGGCCATCTTCGGTTTTGATTTCGCTATCTTTTTGATTGTTAGTAGTTACTGCTTTAGCATAATCTTCGACTGTACTATCTTTTGTTAAGCCTGCTGCTTCTAATGTGCTGAATTCTTCTTTTAGACCAGTTACAATTGCATCCATACTTTCAAAATAAACGGTTGCAGATACTAAATCTTTTTCAGTAAATTCATCTGTTAAGGTTATAGACATACCTTTGTCTTTAAATGTTTTTTCTTCTGGTTCTAGTAAAGCACAACCAGTAACTGCTACTATAATTAATAATAATAGATATAATACTTTTTTCTTCATTTTAATTTCTATTGAACCTACTCCGCCATCTATTTTAACTAGTGATGAGCCAGTTCCTACTTTTTCTTCGTCTTTTAAATCTTTACCATCTAAGGATATTGAACCAATTCCTTTTGAAATATCTAAGGTGTAATCATTTTGAGAACCAATAAGGTTTAGTTCTAATTTACCAACACCTGTATCGATTTCATTTTCACCGGTAAGAATACTGGTAATGGTTGTTTTGCCAACGCCTAAGTCCATATCTAAGTTATAGATACTACCGTTACTTATAACTACATTACCTGCTCCACCATCAATGTCACAGTTTTTAGTTACTACTAAGTTGTTTATTTGAACGCTTCCTGCACCTATATCTAGGCTAAAGTTTTCGGCTTTAAGATTTTCAATATTTATTTTGCCAGCACCTGTATCAATTATGGCATCATTTAAAATCATATCTCTAGGGATAGTAATTATTACTTCACTTTTTTTACTTCTAAAGTGTCCTTTTTCTTTGTAATAAGTTTTTAAAGTAACTTCATTTTCATCAGTCATAGCAACTACAATTTCTCCATTTCTAGCAACATTTTTTCTTTCAACTATAACTATATCTCCATCTAATATTCCGGCTTTAATCATACTTTCTCCACTTACTTTAAGAGTAAATACATCTTTATTTTTAGGAATTAGGTAAGATGGCAATGCAAAGAATTCGTTTGGTCTTTCTATTGCTTCTATAGGATTTCCTGCAGTTATTTTTCCAAGTAGTGGAACTTCTAAAACGTCTTTTTCTTTATCTTCAAATTCGTTATTTACTAATAATTCAATTGCTCTATTTTTGCTTCCGCCTTTTCTAATATATCCTTTTTCTTGTAAAGTTACTAAATGTGAGTGTGCAGTTGCGGGTGATGAAAATCCTAATTCTTTACAAATCTCTCTTACTGTTGGCGGATAACCATGACTTACCATAAATTTTTTTACATATTTTAAAACTCTGTCTTGCTTTTTAGTTAAATTTTCCATTTTTTCACCTCTGTTTACATAATATCATACATTTTACATTTTGTCAAACAAAAGTTCGGAAAAATCATTGACACCGAATATATGTTCGTGTTATGATTCTCATGTAATTGAAGGAGGTATTTATGAAAGTTTTAAAAAATAATAAGGGATTAGTAATATTTTATTTATGTATGGTCGTATTTACTGTATTTTGGGCTTTAAAGGTTGATGAGAATAATGATAAAATGATGCTTGAGAAGAATGCATATATTTTATCTGATAATTTATAATATATAATATATTTCGACAAAAAAATTATCTTAAAAATATTACTATATTTTTGAGGTGAGTTATGAGAACATATTATGCATTTATAATTAAAGATTCTTTAATGCATTTTTATAGTAAGAAGCCATATTCTTTATATAGAATATTGGAACAAATATATAATTTAAAAAATAATGATATAGTGCTTGGGTATAGATTATTAGAACAGGTTACAGTACCTTTTGGTGCTAGAAAGATAAATAGATTTTTATATAATTCTCATTATGATGAATTATCGTATTCAAAAGTAGATAATGGTCATATAATTAAGAATTTATATTCAGATGAGATTACTTTGTTAAAGGTATTTAATTCTCATATTAAAATAAAATCAACGTCTGATTATTCATCTTTTTTTAATACTATAAAAAAATATAATAAAAATATATTTATTTGTGATTTTGTTAATAAAGATTATTTTTGGGTGAATAAAATAAAATATCAAAGTATTGTATAATTTGATATTTTTTAGTAAAATGAAATAGAGGAGGAATAATAATGGATTTATTATTTGATATATTAAAAGTATTATTTGGTGTTGTAGTAGGTGGTATTGCTGGATTTTTTATAGCAAGAAACTATATGCAAAAGTATTTAAAAAAGAATCCACCAATAAATGAGCAAATGATAAAGACGATGATGTCTCAAATGGGTAGAACACCTAGTCAAAAACAAGTTAATCAAATGATGAAAGCAATGAATAAAAATATGTAATTCATTGCTTTTTAATTGGTTTATTCAATTCGTTTTTAATACTCTCATTTATATTTTTAGTTTTTAAACTATATATTAAATTTGCTTTATATTCTAAAGATAATATATCTTTATTTTTACTATAGCAATTTATTAATGGTAGAGTTAAATTGTTTTTTATTTTATTTAAATATTTTCTAATACAATTTAATTTATACAAAACTAAATTGTATAAATCTAATATCAGTATTTCATCAAAACTGCTTCTGTACGGCCCGCTTACAGCCATATCTTCCAGCGGCTAGTTTTTATAAAAAATTCTACCTGTCATTTTTAAATAAATAAACTGTTTCATCTGGCTGAATATGCTTTGCATAAAATAAGCCCAGCCGTTGATGCCGGCACATGTTTCCCTGTTAATATGCACTCTGGCTGCAGGCATTGCCAAATTAAAATAAATTGTTTTTTCGATGTCGCCTATTTCGATCCGTACAAAACATTGCTTCGACAGAGACGGAATCGTGTAGGCTTTACACTCAGCTTCTCTATTAAAACCTGCGTCACCTGATAATATCAATATCTATTTATTTTGCAACTTCAGCAATCACATCACTGGTCAAATCTTTACCGCCATACAGCATTGCACTGCTGTCAACTACACTGCTGATACCGGCGCGTTTTGCAACTGTGGCAATAGCTTTTTGCACTTTTTTCTGAATCGGTCCCATAAGATCCTGTTCACGTTTGGCAATCTGCTGTGAAAGTTTTTCTCCCAGGGCCTGTTTACCACTGTCATCTAAAGAGGCAGACTTACTTTCAAATTCTTGCTGCGCTTTTTGGCGTTCCAGGTCAACAGCGCTCATGGTCGTTTTGATATCTGGATAGCTTTGAAATACCTGCTGGACGTTTACATACCCCACAACATTACCGGCTTCGGCTGCCGATACTGCGCCGCAAATACCCAGAGCCATGACAATCGTCAAAATAAAGGTCATAATTTCTTTTTTCATCGTTTACAACACTCCTTAATTTTTGTTTATATAAATTTTAATGCTACCTTTTTTTATCTCGGCAAGCCGCAATAAACCTAGCTGCTGCAATATCTGTCAAGCCATAATCGGCAAACTTCACCAGTAACTTGCGCACCAGCTTTGTTTGTTGTTCTGTCTTTGTATCACCGCCAGTTTCCTTAAATATTTTATGATGTTGAATTATCTTGCACATGTAGTATATTATAAACGGTTCTCAGTCACCAGTCAATAATAGTTACTATTTATATCTTTATATTATTTAATTGACTTTTTATCTGATTAGCTGTATTTTATAAGTAGTTATATTAAGTTTTCCATTTTCAATTAGAGGAGGCTTGTCTATGTCCGATTTTATCAGCGATTCCATTTTTAAAGAAGCATTCCTAAGGGCTTCTCGTCATTATATAGAAGCTTTAGAGCTGCCTGAGCTTCATTCAAAACGGTCTTCTGATACGAACTCTGTCATTGATTCTGCTGCCTGCATAAACAACAGAATGCTGCAAAGTTTTGCTGCTGATTTAACCGAACAGCAAAAGAGTGATGTTTTAAACTCAACTTTATTAGCTCAATTGGCAGCAGACAAGGCTTATCCTAAAGATGAACACGGACGTTATGACGTAAAAGGCTGGTATAATAAATTTTCAGAGGTTCTGCTTAATTTGGGCTGGGTAAGCCAAAATACTGCTTTTTGGCAATATAAAATACACGGGGAAAGTTTTACAGCTGACAAGGCTATCTTGGAAATCATCAACGGCTTACTGCAAAACAACGCTCTGCTTTTAGCGCAAGCTACTATTAACGCTTTAAAAAATTTGCCTGAAAATGATTCTAAGCTCACTCTGTTTAAATTCAATACCTGTTCTGACAAAATGGGTAATATCAGCCTTGGAGTCTGTACTCAAAAAAACGGCTTGATTGAATATAATTTTGCGGCACTTTACCTGGAAACAAAAAAGAACTTTAAACAGATTTTATTCATTGATTTTTCAACGTCTGATTTCAAGCTGTTTACCGGTACTAATACCATAACTCTTAATCCAGATGTTTACAGTATCGTGCGCGAGCAGGTAATCCAAAAATTACAGGACAGAGTTGGCAGTTATCTTGCCGGTCTTGATATTTGAACATTTAACGGTAATAAAAGCGTGACATAAATTTATGTCACGCTTTTATTTTTTATTCTTCTTAAAATATTCTGGATATGTTTTTTGAGCAATATCTAAGATTCCATCACCGATATACTGCGAGGCAGCATATCTATAACGGTCTTTAATAATAATTATGTTATTATTTTTTATGGCTTTGATACTTTGCAATGCCGGATCTGATAAAACTTCTTTCCTGAAAAGCACTGTATCGCCTTCCTGCGTTGAACTATAATCAGAGAACATCAAAACGTCAGGATCGACTTCTACTATTTTTTCCTTACTCAGGTGTTCTCCACGGACAAGGCACGCCAAAGCAGCTCCATTAGTTACACCGGCATTGATGCAAATATCGTTGAACAAGCCTTCTGCACTTCCAAAAACACCCAGCAGTGAATAGCCCATCAATATCTTTTTATCACTGACTGGTATCGTATCAGTCACTTCTTTTACAAACGTTGTTTTTTTGTCAAGTTCTTTAATAACTATACTTCCCTGTTTCTTTTCATTCACAGCTTCTGATAATTTTATGATTCTTTTTCGTACCATATCCAGCGTAGTCGGGATTTTTGTAATATAGACCTTAAGTCCAACATCTTTTAAGGACTGGATAAATGCAGTGTTTGAATTTTCCTGCACTATAACAAGATCAGGTTTAATAGCAAGAATTTGCTCTGCACTTACCTTTTGCGGTAATTTTAGAGGAATCTGCGCAGCTTTATCTGCAATCAACGATATTTTAGGATCAGCAGCAGGTTCTGAAATGGCTGCAATCCTCTCTAATGGAACCAAATCAGTGAGAATTTCTTCAAGGCTGAGCGTTGTGGCATAGATTCTCTTAGGCGTATCTGTAAAATATAAAATATTACCTTTGTCATCAACCACCTGATACTGAGTTTTAACTTCTGTTTTTTCAGTAACTGAAACAGTTTTGTCAAAACTACATCCCGTTATTCCTAATATCATAATTATGACTAAAATAAAACTGCGCATTTATCTCTCCTGATTAAATTAAGTTTTAGAAGCTATATTCATATCCAAGCATAAAGTTTCTGCCAAGATTGTGATAGTTAGTATCACCGTTAGTTGTAATATCAATTCTATCCAAAATATTATTTAAATGGAAAAATATTTTGTGATTATCCTCAGGTTTGTATGATAAATCAAGGTCTGTAAAAAACTGTGGTTTAATATTTCTTTCGGTAGCAGTATTAGAAATTCTATGTCCTACAAAATTTCCTGATAACATTCCGTTAAATTTATTTTTGTTGTAATTAAGAGTACCATTGATCTGATAACGTCCATAACAGTCATGCCAGCCTAAATCTCCATATTCTTCTTCATTTCTTGCCTGAGGCTTGCTATATGTTAAGCCAATATTACTGCTCCAATTTTTATCATGGACAGTAGTACATGACAATTCAATACCAGTATTGCGGAAATCTTGATTAACATAATAAATGTCATCATTTTTGTCACGAGCAGCTTTTAAATAATCTTTTATGTCATAACTATATAATGCAACTCTCCATGATCTTTTATTTTCATTTAATTTATAACCGATTTCATAATGAGTCCCTTGCTCAGGCTTAAGATCTGTTGTAGGCAAAATATTAGAAGTTCCATATATCTGTGTTAAATTTGGCATTCTGAAAGATTTTCCTGCTTTGGCATAAAAACTGCTGTTTTCATTAACTTTGTAAAGATATTGTACTTCCGGTGTAAATTTACTTAAATCCTCATTTTCAGTTGTAACCTTAGTACCATCTTTTTTGGTTTCTGTTGCCTTGGAACCTACTGCCCAAGTTTCACGCATATTAAAAAGCAAATTTTGCTTTTCATCTATGCTCATATCATATGAAAGGTATAAAGAATAATTATTCCTATCATAACTCATACTATTTGAAGTACCACGTAAATCCATATCTTCTTTTTGGAATCCAGCACCAACTAATAAAGAATTTTGCCCAATATCAAATTTTTTCTGTATATTCAAATTCGTATTATGACCTTTTCGCCAACTATTAAGAGTAGGATTTTTCCAACCGTTTCCTGAAGGTGAAATCTTATCATAAGTTTTTTCCTGAGTTCCATACGACACATGTGCTTTCCAACCATCTTTATCATAACTTACCAAAAAGTTATTGTCTGTATCATAATAATCTCTCAACTCAGTATATTTTTTGCTAACAGCATCTTTCTGCATATAGCGGTGTTCATTTTTAGAATAATTATGAGTAAAAATCAGTCCATCTGTTATCTGGTAATTCCACATAACACTTTTGCGCTCCCCTTTACCATAATCAAAAATACTACCTGTAGTTTTACCGTCAGCAAGACTGCTTATACCATCAGCTTTTCCACGATTTTCCAGTCCCGCAACAACACTGAATTTATCGGTACCTAAAGAAATATCATAACGCTCTTTTCCAAAATTTCCAGCAGAAAATTTAACTTTGTTATTTATCCTTTTTTTGGTAATAATATTTATTACCCCTCCTGTTGCTTCACTTCCATATAATACAGAACCACCACCTCTTACGATCTCAATTTTCTCAATTGCGCCACTGGGAATATCTTCAAGGTTATATTTACCATCCATATTCATAGGAACTCCATTAAGTAAAACCAAAGTTCCTACCTGGGCTCCACGAATCATTATTTTACTCGTCATCGTACCCATAGCTGCGCCGTTAAATCCCTGTGACTGTACAGTAACTCCTAAGGTATTCTGTAACACGTCAAATGCGTTATTAGCTCCACTTTCTTCTATTCGTTTAACATCATATACTTCTACCGCAGCCGGTGTATCTAGATCCTTCGTTTCAAAACCTTGTGCTGTTACTATCATTGGATCAAGTGTGAAAACCTGTTCCGGTTCTTCTGCATACCCTGATGTGCCCCCCCAGATGACACTGCCAGTTATCAATGCGATCATCAGAGTATTTTTTTCTAAGCTTTGCTTCATCAAATTCAACTTCCTTTCAAATTTTAATTCATTGATACCCTTCTTTAAATATAGTCGTAAAAATAGAAACTCCTCCTTCTCTGAAAACAGATAAGGAGGATACAGACAAAATTTACTGTCATATCTTCCCTATACTGTCTCTCGCAGACATAGAGTTGCTGGTAAATTCTGACTCAAGCAGTTTTAATCACTGCTAATACAGCGGCGGGACCGTGTTAGATTCTCACTAACTTTTACTCGTTATAGATTACCAGTATTTAATATTAAATTCATTTTACTACTATGTGTGATATAATACTATGTATAGTCATTAGACAGTCAAGAGGTTGGTGAAAATTTATGGAAAAAAATAAAAAAAAATTATTTACAACAGGAGAACTGGCTTCCTTGTGTAATATTCATCGCAAAACCTTGCTTTTTTATGACAGGCTTGGCCTGATCAAACCAGAGTTTATTGATAATAACGGTTACCGTTATTATGCCCGACGACAATTCTTTTCCTTAGAGATCATCTTGGCGTTACGAAAATTAGATATATCTTTACCGGAAATTGGTGAGTATCTTAATAATAAATCTACATCTAATTACAAAAACTTACTTGCCAAACATGCCAATATATTAGATCAGCTTTTGCTTAATCTTCAAAAAATGCGCAGTGAGCTTAATGACAGAATCAACTTCTTAGAAAATACTGAATCTTTACCTGTAGAATCGGTTCATTTAACAGCAGAAGCCGAAGAATATCTTTTTTTAAGCGATCCGGTTCCGCAGAATGCTGATTTAAAAATCAGAACAAAAATCTCGGCTCAGCATTTATCAACTTTGGCTGATTATGTTACTTTTAACAATCATGTTTCGGGTTATATACTTGATAAGACTGCTTTTATAGCTGGTAAACGGCCCCATACCAAGTATTTTTACCAATCATTTTCTCAGCCTTTTGATTCGCCTTACTTTTTTCTTAAAGCTGCAGGATCATATGCAACAATTTACTTTGAAGGTATTTATTGTTCGTACGGTAAACCACATGTCACTATGCTCTACCAGTATTTACAGGATAATAACCTGCAGGCGGTCAGCGATCTTTATATGACTTCAATCAGAAATCATTGGGTTACCAATGATAATGGCAGCTATTTAAACAAACTTTCAGTAAAAGTCAAAAAAATAACAGTAGAATTTTAAATTCTACTGTTATTTTTATCTTTTTTATTCTTTAACTATTGCCGCACCCTGTTCAGTAAAGTTGATTATTGAACCACCCGGCAATTCAATTTCTACACCATTGTCTTTCCATTTTAAAGGCTCTTTTACTGTACAGTTTGTTACTTCACCGTCTGGAGTAAAGCTGACTATGCTTTTTCCTTTAAATTCAACAAAACCTGCATTCTCCATATCTACGGCATTATTTTGCCAGCCAACGGGTCGCAGTTGAGTATCTTCTGCCAAAGTCCCCTTTTTTACTGCACCATCATTATAAAAATCAAGGATGGTGCCGCTTTTAAAGGCTATAAACCCATATTTTTCTGAACCAAGGCCAACAGTTGTTTCATCAGCTATAGTGCCATTAAGTACCGTTCCCTGTTCGCTGAAGGTCACAGCTGTACCGCCTTTATAACGGATATGCCCATAACTGGAAAGTGCTATATTGTAGGTACTGTTATTGTTCCAATATCTGTAATAACGCGGGAAAAACGGGCTGCGGTTAGTATATGCAGAAACAAAATAATAATCGTTAATAATACGCTGCCACCCTTGTGGACGCAAATAGGTATCACTTGCCAGTACACCGCTGATAACAGCTCCATTATCATTAAGACTGGCCGTTGTACCTTTTTTAAACTTTATCTGGTCTCCTACAGTCCAGCCCTGAGGATAAAGCTCTTCACTTTTTGTAAGACTTTTACTGGTTGGAGCCGCAAATACACTGCTGCATAAAGCACACAGGCTTATGACTACTGCTGTTTTTGCCAAAATACTTTTTGTTTGCATTTTGATCAGTCCTTTCTTTATTTTACAATTTATAATTTAGCACTTTCATTATCATGATTCAAATTAGCTTAATTACAAAAATAAAATTAAATTTCTGCTGTTTAAACAAGCGGATTCACAATTCTTATTATTTATATTCTATCATAGCTTTTGATGATGAATATTTAATTTTCAAAAAACAAATGACTCCAACACATAGGTGCAGGAGTCATTTGTTTCATTTAATGTTTTTTTTATTTTGTTCTTTAAATGCTGCTTCCTGCCACAAATACCAAACCCCCAAAGAACGCCATGGACGCCATGTTTCTGTAAGCGTAGTTATTTGCCCACGTTTGGGTATATCATCTAACCCCTTCAACTCTTTCAGTTCTTTTTTAAAAATAAAATCTGCCGAAGGAACTACATCAGTCCTGCACAAGGCAAGCAATAAAAACATTTCAATAGTCCACTGCCCTAAACCGCGAATTTGGACAAGCTGCTTAGTTATTTCAGCATCAGTCATTTCAGAAAATTTTTCTATAGTTACCTGACCTGCAACAGCTGCTTCAGCAAAACTTTTCAAATATTCGGCTTTCTGTTTTACCAGTCCCTGTTCGCACAAGGCTTCAATGGAAACTTCCACTACCGCCTGTGGCTGCAGTGGATTTCCTAAAAATTTTCCTAGTTTTTCCAGTAATTGCAGACTGACATCAGGTGGTAACTGCTGTGAAACAATACCTGTAACTAATGTCCCGAAATACTTCTCCTTTGGCTCAGGTTTCAATTCACACACAGGAAACCTATCGATCAATGGGATCAGCTCAGGCGCATGTTCACGCAGATATTTGGCTCCTGCAGCCCAATCTGGGGTTTTGAGCATGATACATCCTCCTTATTTACTTTGGTTATTCAACGAAACAGTACTATCGTTGATATTACTTATGATTATACGCTAAAACGGTTATTTTGCAAAGCCGCTGAAAAGTAATTTAGTAAAATTACAGAAAATCCTTGCATCATTCATGGTTTTATGGTATTATTTATATCTGTCAGGACTACTGACAAATGGCCCGGTGGTTCAGTTGGTTAGAATGCCGCCCTGTCACGGCGGAGGTCGTG
>ERZ791729.940-NODE-940-length-11367-cov-2.232143_pt1 | contig 11367 bp, 9 predicted proteins | sample MGYA00510043_ERZ791729 | MGnify/ENA primary metagenome ERZ791729 (study PRJEB30046, sample SAMN00715149) | human gut metagenome | study: EMG produced TPA metagenomics assembly of the A metagenome-wide association study of gut microbiota in type 2... | reverse complement strand
GGCAGCAAAAGAAGCAGCAGAGAAAGCGACCGAAAAGACAGCGAAGGAAGTAACGGAAAAATCTGCTGAGCGGACTGCGAAGGAAGCGGTAGAAAAAGGGGCAAAGGGTGGCTATGGGAAGTTAAGTGGAAATTCTGGTGCAGATAATATTGCTGATGCTGCCAAATTAAAAGAATATTACAAGCAAGCTGAGAAATATGGAACAGGTTCAATTAAAGAATTGCAAAATGGAAAATTTCGTTTTTATGAAGAATTAAAACCTGCTAGAACACAAGGTGAAATGGCTGGTGCAAGGCATGTGAGAGAATGGGATCCATATACAGGATATAAGCAAGATTGGTATGAAACTTTGGATAATAATGGAAATATTAGACAGGTTCGTCCAGATCCTAAGATAACTGGTGGCAAAAAGGTACATTATATGTTTGATACTGATGGCAATTATACTGGAAATTGGGTGCCCAATAAATAAAGGAGAATGCAGATGAAGCAACCAACAAGAGAAGAAATAACGCAAAAGGTAGAGATGGTTTTAAATGGGCAATTGACAAGAGAAGAAATTTGCATATGGGCTGTTAACTATATTAGAAATGATGAACAGATTTGTATTGATGATTTAGAAGCATGGCATTATTTGGTAGAGATATCAAATATTGACGAAATGATTGAACCAAATAAATACCTTTTTCATGAGGATGATATACAGGCTATGGTCAAAAAGTATATTTATCCCATCGCAACCCCAGACTCCCACCGGCAGGCTTAAGTCATAGCTTTGCTACTAAGCATTAACAGAATTTCTTGAGTTCATAATGCTTATCATCCCATAACATGCCATAAATTACGGTGGGAAGCTTTCTTGCTATGGTGCTTATGGAAGTCATGTGGTGTTTACCCTTGTCACGTTTCTTTTTGTAAAATGATCATTAAAACTCATAAATAAAGAATGACTGATAGAGGGAAATAAAGATCCAGCCTTGTGAATCAACAGCCGCCTTAGAAGCTCTTGGTGTTTTGTATGGGTAACAGCAATGTCCGTACAAGGAAGTACGGACAAGGTGCACCTGAGCCCGGATGGCGAAAAATGTAATATATGGCTTGCCATATATTATGTAGCATCGGTCTATTGCCGTAGGCAATTTTAATGACCGATGTTCCCGGCACCGGTTGCGTGAGCTTACAAAAACTGAATCAAAACACCTAGAGCTACTTGGCGGCTGTTACCTGAACAAGGATGGGCTTTATTTTTCTATATAAGTGCTATATCAGTTCAAATGTTGCTATGTTGTTTAGACTTATATATAGATGCTTTCTACTTCTAATAGTACAGAAATGTATTATAAAAAGCAGAATTGTATAAAACCGCAACCATAACCTATACATACGGAAACGGTCTCATCAGCGACAGCAGAAAAGAAGCCAAAGGCAGTGATACAGAAAAACGCTACTACCACTACAACCATATCGGCAGTACAACTGCGATCACAGATGCGGATGGCGACCTTCTCTACAGGATTGCTTACGGAACCTACGGCGAGCTTACCGGTATTTATGATGCGGACGGTCAGAAAATGGCAGGAGAAGCAGCAGACCAACGCAGCATCAGGGAAACCTTGCAGGCAGAAAAGCTCCGCTTCCTGTACAATGGAAGAGAATGTGATGATAGATGCCACATTCTTGTCATTCTGCAGCTGCTGTCCTGCTGCACTCACCTGCTGTGTGAAGTTATCAAACGCCTGCGACTGTGCGCTGCCCTGTGACTGTCCATTGAACTGTCCCTGTGGCTGTCCGTTGAACTGTCCCTGTGCGCTGCCCTGTGGCTGCCCATTGAACTGTCCCTGTGCGCTGCCCTGCGGCTGTCCGTTAAACTGTGCCTGCTGTGCTGCATTATCTGCCTGTGCATTGTTGTCCTGTGTCTGATTTGGTGTCTGTGGCTGTGCCTGCTGACGACATGTGCATACCTCATCATCAGCTAATTGTCTGCCACAATTTGTACAGTATTTCATAACTGAAACCTCCTTAAAATAATTAATAAACTGCTGATAACTATATTAGCATTTCAGGCATTTAATAGCAATATTTATTTGATATTTATTTCATAATATATTATGATTTATATTATGATTAAAGGGTTAAAATACCTGCTGATTCTAAAGAGGAATAACCATGCCACAAACACTTAATATAGCTGTATGCGAGGACGAAGCTGCAGAGACCGTGCTGCTTTGTGATATTCTCAACCACAGCGATATCCAAAATACATACACTGTCTTTACGGATGCAGATTCTTTTCTTGCCTCATATGAGTACGGAAAGTATGACCTGCTGCTCATGGATATATACATGAAAGATTCCATGACCGGCATCGAGGCAGTCTCCATAATCCGCGAGACAGATGCCGATATCCCGGTTGCTTTCATCACAACAAGCACGGAGCATGCCTTGGAAAGCTACAGGCTGTCTGCCATCGGCTATATCGAAAAGCCGGTTTCTGCAGCTGAGCTAAGTAACATTCTTCACCTTGCCATGCTGAAGAAATCCGATGCCCCATCTCTTTATGTGAAGAGAAACAAGAGTATGGAGAGGCTTGCCCTTTCTGATATCATGTACATAGAGCAGAGAGCCAGGCAGATTTTCATACATTTAAAAGAAAATGAGGAAATCAGCTGCTATGAGAAGCTTTCAGAGCTTTCAGATCAGCTGCCCGCTGAGCTGTTTTTTCTGCCGCACAAAAGCTACGCGGTAAACCTGTCGTATGTCACACGCATTGATACTTCACTCAAATGCTTCGTGATGGCCGATGACACAAATATCCCTATCAAGAGAGAGCTCTCCGGCAAAGCCAAAAAGGCTCTGGAGAGATACTACTTTGAGCACACCAGAGGGCTTAAATAAGGCACTTTCCTATTGATTTGATATGAGCTAGACTGTCAAAAGTAATACACTGCAAGGAGCCCGGATTATGAAAAAAATTAGCGCTATACGAAATATTCCCTATCTGACAATTATACTGCTTACACTGATTTGCATACTGCTTCTTTCCTCAAAAAACATGATTATGAGCCAGGCGAGCTATCCTGAAGCCACTATCGTAAGCTCTGCATATGCTGTGGTGGAGGGCTCGGATTCAGATAAAGAAGAAATCACATTTCCACATACCTTTAAGCACCTTTCGCCGCGCACACATGTCACCGTCACAACACATATCAGCCTGAACAAGGATGATCCAATCTACATAAAAACTGTCTATTCCCCTGCGAAGGTCTATCTGGACGATGAACTCATATATGAGTTTGGCAGGACCGAAAACTACCCATCCTATATGAAGGATCCCGCAACCGAGGGGTACCTGATAGGCACTGACGGTCATTCGGGTGATACAGAGCTTCGTATAGAGTATCTGTCTCCAGTTACCAGAAGCTCGCTTACGGTATATTCTCCTATCTACGGAGCATACAAATCCTTATTTTTCACTCTGTTAAAGCTGAATAAATGGTCATTCTTTATAGCACTGTTTGAGCTTGCTGCAGGTGTTTTGTTTATATTTATCTCACTGATGCTTTTATACTACGATAAAGAGGTTTGCAAGATGATATTTCATTTTGGATTCTTCTCACTCATGGCCGGCATGTGGTCTATCGGCGAGTGCAACTACACAGGTGTCATAGTCAAAAACCCTACACTGCTGTATCTGTGTGCTTTTATAGGGCTTTTCTCGCAGATGATTCCGCTATTGTATTTCTGCAGGCTTGCAGTTGGTTTTAAGAATGACAAGCCAATTATAGTTATCGCGAAGCTCCTCACCGTGCTTGACCTTGTCGCTTGTGTCTTACAGCTTAGCGGTACGGTGGCACTATCCCAGAGCATGTACGTGTTCCATGTCATTCTGCCTCTCATACTTTGCTTCCTGACTGCATACATCATCCTTGAGGCTGTTCGCAGCCAAAACAGCAGGGCAAAACGGCTGATTGTTCCGGTATTCATACTGGCACTTGCTTCATGTGCCGAGATAATCAATTATCATTTAAAATTTGTGGCCTCATTGTCATTGCTGTACCAGATTGGAACTCTGCTTTTCATTATAATCATGGGAATTATAATGGGACTTAATATAAGCGATATGCTCAGGATAAAACGTGAGAATGAAAGGCTCATATTCGATATGAATCTCCTTGAGCATTCCCTGTTGGAGCAGAAGAAATATAATTCGCTCATCACAACAAACGAACAGCTTTTTAAGAAGCAGCGCCACGATCTGCGTCACCAGCTGGTTGCAATAAAAGGCCTCGCAAACACTGAAAATAAACAGCTGAATGAATACCTGGATTCCCTGATCCACAGCATACCATCTGCGCCTGCAAGCTATTGTGAAAACAGGGTAGTCAATTCCATTCTGTCATACTATAGTGCCATATGCAGAAATGAAAATATCGCTCTTGAGACAAGGCTTATTGTTCCTGAAACCGATGATGCGCCCTTGGACAATGACCTGTGCCTGGTATTTGGAAATCTGGTAGAAAATGCTATAGAAGCCTGCAGACGCATGGATACTCTGGATTCTTCAGACGAAACACCATCACGTTTTATCCGACTGCATGCCCACGTACACTATAAGACACTTATTATTACTATGGACAACAGCTTTGACGGACATGTTACCATCCAAAACGGAAAATACCGTTCTTCTAAGAGGGACGACTATGGTATAGGTCTGTCATCCATCCGCTCTGTTGCCGGCAAATATGATGGTGACGTTGCATTTGAAGCAGCTGATGGTATATTTCAGTCATCAGTATACCTTCAAATATATAAATGACACACTAAAATCATTAATTTATATTAATGCTTCATACCTAAATATCATTTTCAGAGTCCAACTGACTTATTGTATATAATGCATATATATGTTATAATAACAAGAGAATTTTGTGCACAATACACATATGGAGTTTTAATTTATGATAGAACACACGATATACAAGGAATTTATTGATAAAATTTCAGAATTATCAGACGGGATATATCCTATCATCACCGACCTGGATAATGACTTATCTTACGTACCGGACAAGACAGCTGATTTTTTCGGCTTTGAAGCCGGCAAGCATACCTGCTTCTTTGAACAGCTGAGCTCTTGTGTCAACGACATTGACCTGCCGGAATATAGGCGGGAGATCCGCTATCGTCTAAACGGTGAAAAACTGGATGATATATTTTATGTCCGCATGGGAAAGCACACCAAAGAATATATGATGGGATTTTATTCTGACATTTTTACCGGTGATGACGGACACCGCTACCATGTCCTCGTGCTCAGAAACGAAAATACTCTTCCGGATATCGACCCATATACATATCTTTATTGCCAGTCAAAGTTTGAAAGAGATATCAACGGCTATATCATGGAAAACAGGTCCGTAGCCATAATTGAGGTGGAGATAGGCCATATAGATGAGTTCAATATACTGTATGGTTCCAATTTCAACACTGCAATCCAGCGTGAGCTTGCGCTCAAGTTTATCTACATGATGGATGACAGCACCGCTACCTACTATATGAATAATTGCAAGTTTGTATTTGTGATAAAGGAAGCTGACCGTGCCTCTGCTGAGGCATTCTACCGGAAAATTGTAGACACAATAAATTCCATGTATTTCTTTAAGTGCTTTAAATTTGAGTTTGATATATATGCTGCGTGTCTGATTCTCAAGGATTATGATGGTGATACCTCCACTGTCATCAGCAAGGTGGAGTACACTCTGGGCCGCGCGAAGGAGCTTCACAGCCCTGATTTGTTATTTTTCAATGATATGGTCATGTTCAATGGCAGCTCGCATATAGATATCATGAAAATCATTCATCAGTCGGTTATCAATAGCTGTGATGGTTTTTTTGTGGAGTTTCAGCCGATTGTAAAGGCTTGCAATGGCGAAATAATGGGTGCTGAGGCACTGGTGCGTTGGAAAAAGGAGCCTTTTGGCACGGTGCCACCCGGACTGTTTATCGACTGGCTTGAGGATACCCCGGCTATGTATGAGCTCGGAAATTATATAATGAGAACTGCAATAAGCGCAGCCTGTGAATTTGCAAAGATAAAACCCGGCTTCTTCATCAATGTAAATGCATCCTCAGAGCAGCTTGAAAAGGAAAGCTTTGTAAAAGATACTCTGGCAATTCTTAAAGAGTATGATTTTCCGCCTACACAGCTGTGGATAGAGATTACAGAGCGTTGCAGAGACCTGCCTGTATCTATGATAAAGAAAACAGTCACAGCACTCAGAGAAGCCGGAATCCACATCACTATGGATGACTATGGCACAGGAAGCTCTTCATCTCAGATGATGCTTGAGCTTCCTGTAGAGGGTATTAAGATAGATATGTGCTTTGTAAGGGATATTTTCGAAGAAAAGAAAAAACAGGCACTTGTAATCGGAATGGTTAATTTTGCCCATGCCGCAGACTTAAGGATATGTATCGAAGGCATAGAAAATAGTGACCTTGAAAGCTATCTCAGACAGTTTGGTGTCACCTTGTTTCAGGGCTATCACTACTCGAAGCCTATCTGTCAGGATGAGCTTATAAAGCTTCTTATAAAGCCATAGCCCTATTTCCTACTCCAGATTTTCCTTAAATGCTGTCAGTGCGCCATTTTTCTTTAAAATCAGCATGACAATCGCTGCCACTATGCTTCCGGCCACTGTAGAGATAAGGAATGGCACTATGTATATAAACATGCCTTCCGGCTGAATAAGCATCACGTATTTTGCAAGAGGATACGCTGCCAGGCCTCCGAGTATGCCTGTGCCAAGCGCCTCTGCAATACATGTCGGTATGATTTTTTTGCTGAATCTGTACATCAGTCCACAGCACATCGCGCCTACCATGCTTCCCGGGAATGCCATGAGGCTTCCAAGTCCTGTCAGGTTTCTGATAATACTCGCACAAAATGCCACACCGACACCCCATGCAGGTCCTAAAAATACTGCTGCGCATATATTTACCATGTGCTGTACAGGTGCACATTTGCTGCCGGCAACAGGAAAGCTTATTAAGCTTCCTGCTACGGCAACTGCCACAAGCACTCCTGCCATGGCAATCTTTCTGATTGAAATAGTTCTTTTTTTAGTGTTCTTTTTACTTTCCATTACTGCCCACCTTATAGTATATCGCAACTGTTTTGTACCTTCACAGTTATAGTATATCAATATACTCTCCTGCAAGTGCCTTGTTCATGCTTCGCACTGCACAGAACTTACCGCACATACTGCATGCCTCGCTGTGGTCATCCTCAGGCAGACGGTCATCCCTGATAGCCTTAGCTGTCTCCGGATCAAGCGCACATGCAAACTGTGCATCCCAGTCGAGCACACGGCTGGCATCTGCCATCTTATCATCTATATCTCTGGCTCCCGGTATTCCCTTTGCAATATCAGCTGCATGAGCCGCAATCTTTGACGCAATAATTCCCTGCTTTGTATCCTCCACATTTGGAAGAGCAAGATGCTCCGCAGGTGTCACGTAGCAAAGGAAAGCTGCGCCGTTCATTGCTGCCACTGCTCCACCGATTGCTGCTGTGATGTGGTCATAGCCCGGTGCGATATCTGTTACAAGAGGTCCAAGTACATAAAATGGTGCTCCCATACAGATTGACTGCTGTACCTTCATGTTTGCTGCTACCTGATCAAGCGGCACATGTCCCGGTCCCTCTACCATGACCTGTACGTTGTGATCCCATGCACGCTTTGTGAGCTCTCCAAGTCTTACAAGCTCCTCTATCTGGCATACATCTGTTGCATCTGCCAGGCATCCCGGTCTGCAGGCATCTCCAAGCGAGATTGTCACATCGTGCTCCTCACAGATTTCAAGTATCTCATCATAGTGCTCGTAGAAAGGATTTTCCTCTCCTGTCATGCACATCCATGCAAATACAAGGCTGCCTCCACGGCTTACGATATTCATCTTACGCTTGTGCTTTTTAATCTGGTCTATCGTTTTTCTTGTGATTCCACAGTGAAGTGTAACAAAGTCCACTCCATCCTCTGCATGGAGTCTGACTACATCGACAAAATCCTGTGCTGTAAGTGTTGCAAGATCACGCTGATAGTGGATAACACTGTCATAAACAGGCACTGTTCCTATCATTGCAGGACATTCGCTTGTAAGCTTTTGTCTGAATGGCTGTGTGTTGCCATGGCTTGAAAGATCCATGATAGCCTCTGCTCCAAGCTTTACAGCGCTCATGACCTTCTGCATCTCCACATCATAGTCCTTGCAGTCTCTTGACACACCGAGGTTTACATTGATTTTTGTGCGAAGCATGCTTCCAACACCCTCTGCATCAAGTGACTTGTGATGCTTGTTAGCAGGAATAGCTACCTTTCCGCTTGCAACAAGCTCCATCAGCTTGTCTACATCCATCTTCTCTTTCTTTGCTACCTTTTCAATTTCAGGTGTTACGATGCCCTTTCTTGCGGCATCCATCTGTGTTGTGTAATTACTCATTGTACTCTCCTGTTCTTATTGTTATTTGTATTATTAATTAGTAATTATTTCAAGATTAACGCTCCATGATTCATAGGACCGCTGCCGTGCCCCAGATCAAGCATGGCTTTTAAACATGCCGTGACATATCGCTTGCCGTTATCCACAGCCTGCTCGAGCGGCTGTCCCTTTGCAAGGCCGCTGGCTATCGCTGATGAACGTGTGCAGCCTGTGCCGTGTGAGTTTGGATTATCCACTCTTTTGGTCTCAAATGTGATGATTTGCTTTCCATCCCACAAATAGTCACACACACATGCTGTGTCCGTGAAATGACCTCCCTTGCTTAAAACCGGACAGCCGTATTTATCATAAATAGCCTTTGATGCCTCTATGATGTCATCTGTGCTTTCAATCTGTCTGCCTGATATCACCTCAAGCTCAGGGATATTTGGCGTGATGATGTCAGCCAGTGGAAAAAGCTTCTCCATCAGAGTGTTTGCTGCATTTTCTTCAAGCAGCCTGCTTCCGCTTGTAGCGACCATCACCGGGTCCAGAACTATGTTTTTTGCCTTATATTTTACAAGACCTGCGGCAATCGCCTCAATTGTATCTACCGATGATGTCATACCGATTTTCCCCGCATCCGGCGTCCCCCGTTTTTCAAGCGTCCGCTTCCGGAACCTCCGCCTTCATCCCGAAATGGGGGAACGCGCCATGCATCAGGCCGTCCAGCACGCCGCGGGTGCGCGGTTCCGGGCTGATGTATCCATGGCCGCAGGCTACCATGGCTTTCACTTCCTCCGCCGCATTGGAGGGACAGCACCGGAACGCTTCCGGCAAATGGCGCATGGCGTCCAGGTCGTTGTGCCCGTCTCCGAAGATGGCCGCATGGACGGGAGGCACACCGAACCGTGAGGCTACAAAAGCCAGGGAAGTTCCCTTGTTGTAGTCGCGGTGGCTGAAACGCAGGTAGGGCCCCGCCCTCTGCGTGACGATTTCATCATACGGTCCAACCGTGTCCTGAATGACGCAGGAGACGTCATCCAGCCCGCAGGCATCGTTCACCACCAGGGAAAAAGCGTCATTGGCCTGCCTGCGGAGTTCCAGCCCGGAGAACCGGTGTTCCAGATGGTCCATCAATGATTCCAGCATTCCGCCGTAACGGGTGAACAGGTCGTCATGGGCCACGGAGCAGGCATCGTTCCACGGAACGCCGGGCATCAGACGCCCTTCCGCATCCGCCAGATGAACGTTCCGTTCCATCGTGACCGTAAAATCCGGGGCAAACGCTTCCGGATTACCCTGGAACATGTCCATCAGCCCTTCCCGCAGGTAAACGGGATCCCTCCCCGTATTGATGCCCCAGAGCACGCCGTACCGCGCCCGGAGTCCACGCATGGTTCTGAAAAAAACGCGTCTTTCCTCCGCAGGGCCGCCCAGCGTGAACAGGGTATCGTCAAAGTCAAAGGAGAAGAGGTACCGTGGCAGTCCGGGCCTGGGCAACGCACGGACCGGCAGAAAACGCATCAGTTCCATTTCAGGCCAGTCCTCCCTTCACCGCGGCGCGCCTCTCCGCATGCACGACGGGTTCCGCCAGCGGAATATCCTCCTCCACCGGCTCCGCCGAGGGAATGTGTTCTTCCACGGGTTCGGCGGAAGGAATGGTTTCCGGAACGGGTTCCGCCTCAGGGATGACTTCCTGCCGCGGCGCAGGCTTCTCCCGGCGTCCCGGCGCAGCGGGAGCGGGACGGGCTGCCGGGACGGCAGACGGCGGACGCGCCGCAGGAGCCGTTTTCCTTTCTCCTGCGGAAGCGGGGATTCTGGCCTCGGCGCCCACGCCGGCCCGCACCTGGCGGGCAATGGGGGTATTCATATCCACCGCATACGTGACGGGCAGGCTTCCGGCGGGAATTTCCTCTCCCGGCTTGCGCATGTGGATTTCCACCCTGCGGTTGGCAGCCTGGGCATTCCGGTCCCCCTTCGTGGAGACCACCGGGCGGGATGCCCCGCAGGCGCGTATGTAGAGCCTGCATTCCCCGTTCGGGCGCGTCAGGGCAATGCCGTTGTCCTTCAGCCACTGGCGCACGGCATTGGCCCGCATCAGGGAGAGCACGGCATTATATTCTCCGGAACCGAAGCTGTCCGTATGCCCCTCTACAATGAAAATCGTGTCCGGGTTTTTCATCATCAGCCCGGCGAGCTGAAGCATGCTGAGGCGCGCGGAATTTTTCATCACCGCCTTGTTGTATTCAAACAGAAGGTCCGCGCCCAGCCTGCTGTAACCGCTGTCCTTGCCCAGGGAGGACTGGGCCATCAACTGGGAAAGTGATTTACTGCCGTCCGGCAGATGGGAATCATCCTGGCCACCAGCCCCCTTGAGCTTGTTGTTGTACCATTCGTCCGGGTTGATCATGTCCGGCTCCGCCGTCTTGATAGTCGCCGGGCTGGCGGAAGTTTTCAGCATCTCGGGCGGAGAAGGTTCAGGCAGTCCCTTCGCGACGGCATTCATGTCCACCTGCGGCATTCTGGGGGCGAGGGATTCCGGCGGGGACGGAGTAACCGGATCGGCGGAAAAGCTGGTTTCCCCCGGAGCGATCACCACCTGTTCCGGCAGCATGTCCTCCAGGTCCGGCAATTCCGGCGGCACTTCCTCAAGCTGCTCGATATCCGGTTTTTCAACCACTTCCGCCACATCCGGTGCGGGACGGTCGTCCGCTTTCAGCACGATTTTCTCAGGCAGCGGCTTCCGGTCCTCCTGAACCGCGGGTGCCTTATGCACATGAATGCCCAGGTCAAACCAGCTCAGAACGATGAAGCCCAGGTAGTGCACCAGCACGGCGGCAAGAAGGTCAATATGTTCAGATAAACATGTAGCAACCAACTTAT
>ERZ791729.939-NODE-939-length-11383-cov-3.530985_pt1 | contig 11383 bp, 11 predicted proteins | sample MGYA00510043_ERZ791729 | MGnify/ENA primary metagenome ERZ791729 (study PRJEB30046, sample SAMN00715149) | human gut metagenome | study: EMG produced TPA metagenomics assembly of the A metagenome-wide association study of gut microbiota in type 2... | reverse complement strand
ATAAGCAATTATAGTCAATAATTTATTGAATTTGACTATCTGCAAAAGGTTATTTCAATCAAAAATACTGTGTTATTGTCCGTATTTCATTGTTTTATAGCTAATTTTGTATTGAAAATTAAAAGATTTGACACTATGAATAGAGGAGAGAAAATCAAAGTATACTTCAAAATGAATAGTCGATATTATGGATTATTCAATATCATCCAAATGGGTACAAATGGGATCGTAGATTTGAAAATAACTGATTATTACAACGGTTTGGCAATTATAACCAATAACGACCAAGATAATGAAAAAGGATATCTGACTGAAAGTGAGATAGACAAATCAAGATTTGTCAACCAAATAGAAATGTCGTATCATAAAGATGGAAGTTTTTTACATAAAATAAAAGACGGAGGAAATGTAGAATATTCGAATCCCTATGGAAAAGGAGAACGATGGACTTCAACAGATAATATAGATGATTTTCAACCAATATTCAATATTGCTATCCGTCGAATGGAAATCTACAATAAATCATCTGAAACTCCAATCTTAAAGTCAAAAGAAGTAGCTTATATTTGTGAAAATGATGATTTGTTTGAAAAAAGAGGTTCTTATCTAGTCATATGTTATATTCGAAACAAAAACATTCCACTAAATCGGTTTACAAATTCACAATCATATTCGGATATAATTACATCATTAAATGAAAGCTTAGACTTATGTATTTTTATTCAACGACACAGCTATCCCAAGCCAAAACCATATTACTCAGAACATTTTGAAGGAATGATTACACCGTACCTAAACAATTCCATCAATTTTTGCAATAAAGATTTCGCTAAAGAAGAAATGATGGAAAAATTAGGGAATGCTGTTTTTGATCCAATTTTCAACCGTTTTTTGCAAGTAATGACAGATGGAAATTTTATTAATCTAACAGAAGATAAATTGCAATTAATTGACCAAGTAGATATTTTTTATGCTGGAAGAGAGGGTAAATTACCAGTAAGTAAACCCATATTTATAAAATTGGCATTAAACTATATAGGTGATAAATTAGTCGATTTTAACAAATTGCCGCCTTTTACCAAACAAGCTCTAATTATGAAATGGAGCAACGAACTTGAAAAAGCTAAAAACAGTCATTGTCAACTTGATAATTTGTAAATATACAGCATCTTACTCGTAAAAATACTTTTTATGCAATGTTTAAAATTTATGGGTATAGCGATATTGAAAAACTGGATAATAATTAGTACCTTTATAAACAGAAAGCGTTCTTTTGAATTAGTGCAAAATGAGGTGAGATACAGAATTTCGCTGGTTTCTAAATCGTTACCCATTAAGTTGAGATGTTTTGTAAGCTGTTGAATTTTAGCGAGAAAGAAATGCACAATGTCTAGCCACATGAAACGTGATTTCCTTGTGTATTCCGGCTCTCAGTACCCATCTTTTTATGGCTTCATTCGTACAGGTAGGAGAGTATATATCCGTGAATATGTAGTCGTTAGGGTTTCCACGGTCCCCCATGAGTTCTGCCGCCTGTTGCGTTATGTCAAGGTATTCCTGACCTCCTGTTTTCTTTTGCCGGAAGATTATCCGGGTAAAGTCGCCTTGCTGGTGTACCTCTCCCCATGTAAGTTTGAGTATATCGCTTCGTCTTAACCCTGTCAGGCATGAGAACAGGAACGCACGTTTGATTTTCGGGTATTCGCATTCGGTCTGCGAGAGTTTCTTTACCTCGTCAAGTGTCAGATACATTCTTGTACCTTCTTCTACTTTGAAGCCCTCTATGCCCCTTATCGGGTTGTGTGCAATGATTCTGTCATCAAAAGCCTGATTGAGACAGGCTCTCAGCTTGTTGAAATAACTTAGCTTGGAGTTCCGGGATAACGGTCTGTCTTTGACACGTTCCCTACTGTCATTTTCCCATGCACAGGCTTTGTTTTCAAGATAGTTCTTGAATCCCTCTACCCATTTCGGTGTGATTTGGGCGAATGTTATCCTGTGGTTACGTTCGTATTTCTCCAAGTGTTTCAAGTAGGAACTCCCAATTACCTTTAGAGCCTAAACGCTTTTCGCACATTGCTTTATAGTAGTCAAAGAAAAGCGTTTCTTCCGCATAGGCTGATTTGAAGCCGTATTCGTTGTTCTGTATCTCAACTGTGCGTTTAGCCCTTATGGCTTCCGCAAGCTGCATTGTCTGCCTGTTTTTCTCCTTGTCGGCACGTGTGTGTTCCGGCACAAGGTACAGCTTCAGGTACTCGTATTTACGTTCGCCTTTTATGAAGACATCAAGGTACAGGCTTGTGTTGCCTGATGGCATTTTGCGTTTTCGCAGGTTTACCCGCTCTTTCTTGTTCTTATCCATAATTCGCTCGTTTTTGGTGCTTTTGGTGCTTGCTTTTTTATAAGCAACGGTTTAGCACCAAAGATACGGCAAATTACCAACATAGCCATAGCAAATAAGAATTGTTTTATTTGATTTTGTAAAATACTGTAATACAGTACTATTATGCTACTATTATTACTCGTTTTTGTTGCTTGTTTGTTATGCTGAAAGCACCAATTTTGCCGTCTTACTTTCCGATGCAGAAGTTTTTAAATATATTTTCAAGCACTTCATCATTAGTTACATCTCCCACAATATCTGAAAGATGGAAGATACATTGTCTTAAATCCTCACTTACCAAATCTCCTGATAATTCCAATTGCAATCCTTCCTGTACTCTATGAATAGAATCCAATGCTCGTGTTAATGCTTCGTAATGGCGTACATTTGTAATGATAATATCGTTTTGGTTGACTTCCGGTAAGGCAGCTGCCTGTACTAACTTCTTTTCCAGAATCGTTATATTTTCCCTTTTCTTTGCTGAGATAAATAGTTTTTCCACTTTCATGTCAGCAAATATGGCTGACAACTCTTCTTTTTGTGTTGCTAGTAACAGATCTGACTTATTAAATAAAATAATCATCTTTTTCCCTTCGCAGTGTGGAAGAATGTCAGCTTTTAATTCTTCGAACCGCCTTTGGGCATTTGTAGAGTCTATCATCCATAAAATGACATATGCTTGGTCCATCTTTTGGAAAGTACGTTCTATCCCTAGATTTTCTATTGTATCGTTCGTTTGGCGGATTCCAGCTGTATCAATAAATCGGAATGTGACACCTTGTAAATTGATTGTATCCTCTATTACGTCACGGGTCGTTCCATGGATATCACTGACAATGGCTTTTTCTTCATTCAGCAACGCATTCAGTAAGGTAGATTTTCCGGCATTCGTTTCTCCGATAATTGTTACAGGAATGCCATTCTTGATTGCGTTTCCTACACTGAAAGAATGAGCTAGCCGGGCAATAACTTGTTCGATATGGGTAGCTAGACTGCTCAGTTCGTCACGATTGGCGAATTCTAGTTCTTCATGATCACTGAAATCCAGTTCTAATTCCATTAACGAAGTGAAATGAAGTAATTGGTTACGCAGGTTAGAAAGTTCTTTACTGAATCCTCCGCGCATCTGGCTCATGGCTAGGCGATGGGTGGAGGCAGACGATGAGGCTATCAGATCGGCAACAGCTTCGGCTTGGCTCAAGTCCATTTTTCCGTTTAGAAAAGCACGTTGGGTGTATTCACCTGGTAGAGCGGCACGACATCCATTATAGATCAGGAGTTGTATAACTTGCTGCAGGATATAAGATGAACCGTGACACATGATTTCCGTACTGTCTTCACCGGTATAAGAATGGGGGGCGCGGAACAAGGAAATTAAAACTTCGTCAATTACTTCTTCTGCAGAAGAAGTAATTGACGAAGTTTTTTGTAACGTTTCACTTTTTTCTTGCGGAATTTCACTCGTTTGTTGGAAAAGTGTATTATTAATTTTTCGCTTTGGGGAACAAATCTTTCCGAAAGTAAGAGTATATGGTGCTCGTTCTGTCAGTGGCTTGCCTGTGGCGGGTGTAAATATGCGTGACGTTATTTCAATCGCTTTTGGGCCAGATACACGAATTATTCCGATGGCTCCTCCCTGGGCGGTGGCAATGGCACAGATTGTATCTTGGTTTATCATTTTCATTTGGTTAATAATATAATGTTTTAGCTATAATGGCTGTTACTTCTTCTAAATAACGGCGGTCTGTTTCATCAAAAAAGTTTAATAGATTACTGTCAATATCCAATACTCCCTTTACTTGTCCATTAGCAAGAATAGGAACAACAATTTCGGAGCGGGAAAGAGAACTGCAGGCTATATGTCCGGGGAATTGTTCTACATTGGGCACTATCAAGGTTCGAGCTTCTGCCCATGAGGTTCCACATACTCCCTTTCCTTTATGGATGCGATAACAGGCGGTGCTTCCCTGAAAAGGTCCTAAAATAAGTTGGTTGTCTTTAACCAGATAGAAACCTACCCAAAAAAAGCCGAAGGCTTCCCGAAGAGCAGCAGCAGTATTGGCCAAAACACTTATTTCTTCTTTTTCATCTGATATTAAAAGTTCAAACTGAGGGAGGAAAAGACGGTAACGTTCTACTTTATTACTAGTTGTTTGTTTGAAACTGGTTTCCATATTTTTATTTGTTTTATGAGGGGACATCTTGTTGTTTTTTTACAAAAAATGGTCTTCTATGAAGCGATGTCCCCTGTTAGGTAAAAAGAGTTGGCTTATTCTGTAAAAAATCTGTTTATGCCAATCTTCTTCTGGATGATAATAAGAATAAGTCTTGATAGATGATCCGGTGAATCTTATCCATATTATATAGACAACTAAATTGGGAATTATATTCTTTCCAAGACTTTTTCTATCAAACCATCAATAGAGTTTTTATAGCTGGTATTGGCTTCCTTTATTAGTCGGTTGGCAATCACCATACATACAGTCATGGCTTTGTGTCCCATCAGGCGTGCTAATCCGGCAAGGGCGGAACTTTCCATTTCAAAGTTAGTGATGCGATAGTCATTGTATTCAAATTTCTCAATCTTTTCATTCTGTTTAGGATCGGCCAATGGGATACGGAGTTCTCGTCCTTGCGGGCCAAAGAAACCTCCTGCGGCGATAGTTACGCCACGGACTATATCATTTTGCGCAATGCGGTCTATTAATTCCCGGTCGGCATCAATAACGTATGGGTGGGCGATGCATACATTACCTTCCCACCCCATGTAATCTATAAAAGCTTGTTCTAATTTCAGATCGCAAACCTCATTGCGTCCGGCGTAGAAATTAAGCAGTCCGTCAAAACCGATAGACTTTTCAGAACAAACATAGGTACCAACAGGAGTATAAGGCTGTAATCCGCCACATGTACCGATACGTACTAATTCCAATTGGCGCAAGTGGTCTTTTTCATAACGGGTATTGAAATCAATATTGGCCAAAGCATCTAATTCATTCATCACAATGTCTATATTGTCACAACCTATACCGGTGGAAACTACGGTGAGACGTTTTCCTTTATAAGTACCGGTAATGGTCTTGAACTCACGGCTTTCTATTTCACATTCTTTAGTATCGAAATGAGAAGCTACTAATGCTACACGCCCGGGGTCACCTACTAGAATTATTTTATTTGCCAACTGTTCAGGTTTGATATGAAGGTGGAAGATAGAGCCGTCGGGATTGATAATCAACTCAGATTCTGCATAATATTTTTTCATAATCTTTATTTTTGTGGTTAATGGCCAGTATAATTAATGTTATATTTCTTGTCTTTTTAATGAGTATGCAAACAGATTATTTCCTGGATGTAGATGTCACGGATTTATAAACTTTCATTGATATTAGCATTATCAAGAGAAAAGCAGTTCCATTCGCATCCAAGAAAAATATATTAATCGTTGAATACTAGTTTTATTTACTTAATGGCTCATTACCGAAAGTTGTTTCGGGCTTTGCAATATTTTCACGCATGGAGGTATCTGCTTGTATATTCTTCATGCGGTAATAGTCCATAATACCTAGGTTGCCACTACGGAATGCTTCCGCCATGGCCTTGGGCACTTCGGCTTCTGCCTGAATTACATTCGCGCGTGCCTCTTCTGCTTTGGCTTTCATTTCCTGTTCCAAGGCGACGGCCATTGCACGGCGTTCTTCTGCTTTGGCTTGTGCAATATTCTTGTCGGCATTGGCTTGGTCTATTTGTAAAGCAGCTCCAATATTTCTGCCTATATCAATATCAGCTATATCAATAGACAGGATTTCGAAAGCCGTACCGGCATCTAAGCCCTTGCGGAGTACTAATTTAGAGATAGAATCAGGATTTTCCAATACGGATTTGTGATTTTCGGACGATCCGATAGAGGACACGATACCTTCACCAACACGTGCTAGAATCGTGTCTTCTCCGGCACCTCCTACTAATTGGCGGATATTGGCGCGTACGGTGACACGAGCTTTAGCTATAAGCTGTATGCCGTCTTTGGCTACAGCGGTAACGGGAGGGGTGTCAATAACCTTAGGGTTCACTGACATTTGCACGGCTTCGAATACGTCACGACCGGCTAGGTCAATACCAGTTGCCATTTGGAAAGACAGTTCGATATTGGCTTTGGACGCGGATACTAGTGCGTGCACTACTTTTTCCACATGCCCGCCTGCCATATAATGAGCTTCCAATTCATCTCGGGTTATGTTGCTTAAGCCGGCTTTGTGTGCTTCAATCATTGCCGGGACAATGACATAAGGAGGGACATTACGGATGCGCATTAAGAATAATTGCACCAATGAGATGCGTACCCCCGAAACTTTGGCAGACAGCCAGAGGAAAAATGGCACATAATGAAAGAATAGTACCACGAAAATAATTCCACCTCCTATAAGGATGAAAGGAAGATAGTTGGGTTCGATCATAATAATCAGTTGTTTAAAAGTAAATATTTATATTTGAACAGCTCAATATCAAGTTTTTGCTGTTTTCACTATTGTCTAAAATATGCTTGAATGAGAATGTCAATCAAGAAACCTGATAAATTCGTATTTGTAAGTCATTTCTCTATCATTGGTTGAATTTGCGTACAATCACCGTTCCTTCAACCATTCTTTCTACATAAATGGGAGTATTCTCATCAATCAAACCATCGGCAGAGCGCACTTCGATGATGTGTCCGTTAAAGTTTGCATTGCCTATCAGTGCAAGGCGGGTTATTGCTATGCCTTTGTCTCCGATGCGGATATGGGTTCCTTTTAGGGGATCGATTTTATAATCCAGTGTTTTCTTCAAAGAAAGCTTGTCCATGGTTTTTGAGTGCATAAACCAAACGATAATGGCTATGCAACTTAGGACGGATGCTATCAAAGTAATGAATCCTGCTATCGGTCCTAATGTGTCGAAAGCGTAATAGTTGGCATATAGCAGGCAGATGGCTGATGCTATTCCGGCTATACTGATGCCGGGAATAAGGAAAACCTCTACAATAAAGAGAAGTAGTCCTGCCAAGATGAGCGATACGATAATAAATACTTCCATAAATATCTTTGTATTAGTGTTTCAACTTCTTTATTTCTTCGTTGCGGACACTGATATCCAGTTGGGCCATTTCTTTCAGAAGTTGTTCAGTACGTTTTTCCAATTCCAAAATGGCGGGTGTCAGATTCTTCTTTCGTGCACTGTTCCCTTGGGCATATTGTTCGCGCTTGCCATCCAGATTTTTCTTCAGGTTGTCATAATCCTTCTGCTTTTGTATTCTTTGCTGGTAAAGTTTGCGTGCTTCGGCAGAGCGGAAGTCGTTCAATGTGTGGTAAACGGCAGAATCATCTATTATCAAGGTGAAGTCTTTTTGTTGTTCTCCGGATTCTTTGGCATACATTATGGCTGCCAGGCGTTGCTTGCCGGTTCGTACTTTCTCTTCATCTTTCCAAGTAGTACGGATAGAGCGCAGGCTGGCTGCATTTATGATGATCTGTTCGTCTGTACTTTCATAATTGTATACTTCTTTTGAAGAGTTCGGTACAAACACATAGATACAGACTTTGTTATCAGGCTGATAGCGGTCTGAAGCAAACCAGCCGATATTGTTGAATTCATCAATGGCATACATATAGTCATTGGCGGGAGAGTTAAATGGCATTCCTATATTATCGGGACGAAGATAATTGCTATTTTCCGAATCATAGCGAGTTACAAAAATATCGTATCCTCCCAAAGAGCCTTCTCCATCCGATGCATAATACAAGGTAATGCCATCTGACATTAAGAAGGGATAGTTTACATTTCCCTGTTCATTAAGGGACGTGAGGGGTTCGGGCTCGCTCCAGCCGTCCAACAGACGGATACGGGAGTACAGTTGCATCTTGCCGTCTGTGCTTTGGTTTCCGTAGAGTACTTTATTGCCCATTTCGGTCTGATAGACAGTCCCGGATATGGCAGGATCGTGATAGAGTGCCCCCGATTCTCTACTGATTTTATATGCTTTTAGAAAATCATTTTTATCGACTACAAAGCTGTCTATTACAGTAATGTTTTCCACTCCTTTTATCATACGGGCTGCTTGCTTTATTTGTTCCAGCTCTGCTTCAGCCATTTCGGTAGGGCGTTTTTTCTTTTCCAACCATTCTATGTGTTGTTCGTAGTTATCTACGGCATCGTCAAACCGATAGATGTCATAATATAGTTTTCCTAAGTAGCGGTATGCGTCAATGACTTTGCGGGCGGCGCTTTTTTCAAGGTAGGGCTGTGCTTCTTTTTTTTCTCCTGTTTCATAACAACATGCGCCATACCAATAATTATAATTGGCGTTAGAAGGGGCTTGTTTTACCAGCTTTTGGAAAGCAGGTTTGGCTTGTTCAAATTCTCCGTTCAGGAAAAGTTGTTTGGCTTGCGCAAAGCTTTGTGCCGCAGCATTGCCTGCGCAGCATAAAGTAAATAAACCAATGATATATTTTTTGTACATAGTTAGTTTATAATCCGTATTATTTAGATTCAAAAATACAAATATTAATTGGAATTCTCATGCTTTACATAATTCTATTTTGTTAAATCTTCCATAAATCATTCTTTTCATGTACTTTTGTGCCCTATTTTTAAAGAAGATGTATGGCACAATTTACGGAAGACGAGAAAATAATGCGAAGGTTGGAGCAACGCTTTAACAAGGGGGTGGTAAAGTATCGCTTGATTGAGGATGGTGATAAAATTTTGATAGGTCTTTCTGGTGGGAAGGATTCTTTGGCTCTGTTGGAGCTATTGGCAAGGCGTTCACGTATTTTGAAACCGAAATTTACAGTGATAGCTGTGCATGTAGGCATGACAAATATTCCTTATCAATCTGATTTGGAATATCTGAAAGGCTACTCAGAGGATTTAGGGGTGCCGTTTGTGCATTATGAAACTTTTTTTGATCCGAGTACCGACACTCGGAAGTCTCCTTGTTTCCTTTGTTCTTGGAATCGGAGAAAAGCTTTGTTCACGGTGGCAAAGGAGCAGGGGTGCAATAAGATTGCTTTAGGACATCATATGGATGATATCTTGGAAACTTTGTTGATGAATATTACTTTTCAGGGAGCGTTCAGTACAATGCCTCCTAAATTAGTGATGCGTAAATTTGAGATGACAATTATTCGTCCGATGTGCTTGGTACATGAAGCGGATTTAATTGAAATGGCACGTATCCGCGGTTTTCGTAAACAGATCAAAGATTGTCCTTATGAAAGTTTGTCGAATCGTTCAAATATGAAAGAGGTTTTATATTCTCTAGAAAAAATGAATCCTGAAGCACGGTATAGTTTGTGGAAATGCATGACAAATATTCAGGAAGAATTGTTGCCTGGGATGAATGAACACGATTTATAGTGGATATGGTTGTTTTGTTATTAGGGGATATAACGAAACTGCTTATAGTTAGTTGCTTGTACTTGTGTGCAGCTTAACCAACTATCAATATTATTAATGTATTTAGATGAGGAAGAATGTTATAAAGTTATCCTTCCTGTTGTTTGTTGTGCCGGATACAAGGTGATGTACATGTCTGGTTTGTTGGGGAAAGTGTAGAAATATTCTACAATGAAAATGTGGATCTTTTTCTTTGAAAATAGCTTATTCTTAATGTATTTAATTGATAATCAAAGCCTGTCTTGTTTTGGCATAGGCTTTGTTTTCTCTTTGTCATAAGAATAACCATTTAAATATATTAGGATATGAGAAAGTTTTTTGTTGTGTTAGTATGGGTAATGGGATTAGGACTTGCAGCGTTGTTTGCCAAAGATATAGTACGTGGAGTGAAGAATGTGATTGCGATAAATCATTTTACCCCTGTTGAGGTGAATAATGCTCCAACAGGATGGCATCAAGACTTGTGTTGTTATCTTAATTAATTTGCCGTCATAGAGATTTTGTTCATAATTGAAATTGGAAACAACTGTTTTTTATGGCAGCTGTTTCCAATTTATTTGTATTCAGTTGTCCTTATACTCTTTTCGCCAAGTGATTTTTGTACACTAGCCTAGGACAAATGTAAAATAGTAAAGGGGATTGGATGAATAGTTATTAATGAATGTTTTTAATGTCATCCTGTACTATCTGATCCATTTCTTTCATTAGTTTTTGGGGATTCTTTTTAGGGGAGAATTCTTTATCTTTTTCTTCATGCAAAAGATCTGTTTCAGTTATGTTCTCACTCCAGTCTTCGAACATATTTGTTGCCGGTTGTCCTGATAATGTTACATTCTCTTCTGCAATAGGGACATTTCTCTCAATAATTTTTTCCATAATCTAATCTATTTATTGTTTCCTAGATGACAAATACGGGTAGAAATGGTTTAATGATTTAATAAAGTTTGAAGTTTGTGATAAATAGAAAGTTCTTGAACAAGCTAGCAAGACTTGATTTGCGGGCAATGTTTTATTTCTTTTTTTAAATGACTTTGCCTTGTAAAGAGTGCTTCTCTGTCCTTTCAATTGAAAAACAAGTTTTTAAAAAGCGGTTTTTTCGGTCTGTTTGAGGTTCATCTGCAAAATCGTGGGGAAGGACTTTGGTTCTTGAAGGATTGTTTTGTTCTCTGATAGCTTTCAGAAATGTTCTTGACGTATCAGTTTTTCTCTTGAGGAAGTTTGGATGTTTATGCCCTCATGCCCTCACTGCCTGTATAACAGACTAATTATAAACAACTTATATGCATATAGTAAAAATATTTGTTCTCACTTATGCTCTCATGCTCTCATAGCGTTCTAAAATATGTTTTCGTGTAACATGCTTGTCCTCAGTTATATACATATATTGTGGGCTATTTCAGGCTTGATAGGGAGTAGGGTGTTTTCAGGCTTTTTTCTCGCAAGAAGTGTGCATAAGGGGGGGATTCCATAGAATGACGGTTTACAAAGTTCCGGTAACGGTAAAAAAGATCAAGACGTTTTTAAAAAAGATAACCGCCTTTTAAAAAAAGACAAGGGCGTTTTTTAAAA
>ERZ791729.936-NODE-936-length-11421-cov-3.511702_pt1 | contig 11421 bp, 10 predicted proteins | sample MGYA00510043_ERZ791729 | MGnify/ENA primary metagenome ERZ791729 (study PRJEB30046, sample SAMN00715149) | human gut metagenome | study: EMG produced TPA metagenomics assembly of the A metagenome-wide association study of gut microbiota in type 2... | reverse complement strand
ATTTGAGGCTCCATTCGGTATAAACAGAGGGTCTGTCCAGAGTAAACAGACCCTCTGTTTGTTTCTGAACTATTGGTTTGTCTTTACTCTTTTGAAATAAGCCGGCATCCCACTTACTTTTATCTCGGTGGTGAGTAACCTTTACCTCGGTGGCGAATGAAACTCATCTCCGAGCTTACAGAATTTACCCCACGTGTTGAGGGACTATAACTTGTATGCAGAGTCGCTATAGTAAACAAACTATGGTTTTTATGTATTATCAACGCTGAAAGGACTGAAATCAGTTACTCCCGTTCAGAGGTTCCTAAATGCGGGGTACAAAATAGCGCATTCAGCCTCTATCCCCTTCTATCAGGGCGTTTGCGAACGAGACTGAAAAGGCTGAATGGTGTGAGAAAGATCTATGTCTGAGATGTCCTATCCGAACAATATTTTTGAGCTCATCATCCACCGTTTCAGAATTTCTCTTGTTATTTGGTGATTTCTTGGCAGAAATCGCCTGCTAAACAATAAATTTCAGTAATTTTGCTTTCAATGAATTTAGCGGTAAAATCCAGTAAATATTATAACTGAAGACCATAAGTCTACTACTGCTATTACTTATTTTCAAAGAATTAACCGTTGGTTTATAGTAAGCTCACGGTTATTTAAGATTGGATACAAATGGACATAGATTTTGAATCATACATCCGTGGCAGCGAGCCTGACAAAAAAGAAAAGGCTTCAGCTTGGAAAACAGCTATCGGCTTACAAGCTGTAGATGGATTACAGACATCTGATTATCTTAAAGATACAGCTGTAAAGCATATCGAAGGTGATATAAGCATTGATGAGGTGAAGAAACTCATCAATGGATACTATCAATCAAAGACTGCGCGTACTTTACAAGATGAAGAGACTGAGGAAGCGGATAAGGTATCTGCCAATATTGCCCGAATCTTAAACGAACAATCGTTTGCTTTTTCCGTGGCAGGATTCACTTCCATTCACCGCAGATTATTTGAAGAGATATTTAAGTTTGCCGGAAAAATTCGCGACTATGATATAACGAAAAAAGAATGGGTACTTCGTGGTGATACGGTACTTTACGTCAACTCTGAGGATTTACGCAGGGCATTAGAATATGACTTGGAGCAAGAAAAGACCTTCTCATACCAAGGCTTATCTATGGACGATGTAGTGGTACATATAGCTAAGTTCGTATCAGGCATCTGGCAGATTCATCCATTCGGTGAGGGTAACACCCGTACTACGGCTGTCTTTGCCATAAAGTATTTGCGTAGCATCGGTTTTGACGTGAACAATGATTTGTTTGCCGACAACTCTTGGTACTTCCGCAATGCGCTGGTTCGTGCGAATTATAGAAATGTGCGAAAAGACGTTGAACCGGATATGAGTTTCTTGGTTGCATTCTTCAGAAACTTAATGATGGGAGAAAATAATGAGTTGAAAAATAGAACTATGATTATCAATACCCTACAGCAGCCAACCGAACAAGCCGACCGAACAAGTACCGAACAAGCACCGAACAAGCTAGCCGAACAGCTCGGCACACCGCTTTTTGCTATCGTAAAGGCTATCGGAACAGAACAATGTTCATTGAAAGTAATAATGGAAAAGATAGAGTTAAAACATCGTCCCACTTTTATTGCCAACTATTTGACTCCAGCTATTCAAAGTGGCCTTGTTACCCCTCTCTACCCGGATAGCCCCAAACATCCTCGACAAAAGTATCTGTTGACGATAAAGGGACTGGCTATTTTTAATTCAACAAAATGATAAGCAATAGATAAACGAAGAATGAAAACATCCATCAACTACCTTCCCGAACAGAAACGGGATGAGCTCAGAAGAATTGTAAAGTGCGTACTGGAAGTGCTTCCCGGTTGCGAGATGATTATCCTATACGGAAGTTATGCTAGGAATACCTATGTTGACTACGACCAACGTATTGAATATGGTATTCGCACCTGTTTTATGAGCGATTATGATATCTTGGTAGTTACCAATACCCGTTTCCAAAGACACGTTATAAGCCATATCCTAAGCAAGGCCACTGATAATTACTACAAAGGAATGAACAGAAACGAATCCACTACCGTACAATTTATAGACGAAAGCATCGACGACTTGAATAAAGCCATCGATAAAAACCGATATTTCTACACCGATATCAAGCGAGAGGGTATCATGCTTTACAATAGCGGCCGTTATAAGTTGGCCCGCCGCCGTAAACAGAACTATCGGGAGATAAAAGAGTTGGCGGAGGAGTATTACAACGAAAGGTTTGAAAGAGGTAATGAGTTTCTCTTAGGGGCCATATTTTATAATGAACAAGGCCTACATAAAATGGCTTCTTTCAATCTGCATCAAGCCTGTGAAAATTACTATAACAGTATCATCTTGACTTTTACACTATACAGCCCCAAAGAGCACAGCTTGATAAAATTATCAGCTAGAGCCAAAACGCATTCACTAGAGTCATCCAAAGCCTTTCCACGGAATACAGAAGAGGAAAAACGACTTTTCGATTTGTTGCAGGACGCATATGTTCAGGCTCGTTATAGTTTGCACTTCCGCATCACTCAAGAAGATATCGAGGCGCTTATCCCCAAAGTAGAGCTACTCCGGGATATCGCACGACAATGCTGCGAGGAGAGAATCAAGGTGTATGCGGCAAAAGCAAGACATTGATGAGGTTTTCTTACTTCTCTTCCACATGGAATACAATTGTAATCATGAATTCCCCTCAATCGCTACCTTTATAACCCCATCCAACCTGTTTTCGAAGATACGGTAAGCCTCCTCAATCTCGTTCAATGGAAACTTATGGGTAATAAGAGGCGTCGTGTCTATCTTACCTTCTTCTATTAGGTTAAGAATCTCGGCGCAATCGCAGCCATCCACCCCACCAGTCTTGAAAGTCAAGTTCTTGCCATACATGTCTGGCAAAGGAAGAAGCTGAGGTTTATCATAGAGGGCTACGATGGTGACAATGGCATTCGGACGGGCACAATCCCATGCCAAGCGGAAGGTATCCTCACTCCCCGCGACCTCCAATACGACATCCGCACCGCCATGATCGCTGTTACGAAGAACAAATTCCTTACAGTTTTCGGGATCTGCCACCAAGACTTCCGGATAACGCTGGCGAACGAACCGGACCCTTTCCGGAGACTTCTCGCAAACAATAATACGTCGTGGCTTCTTCAACAACACGCACAACAAAGTACAGATCCCCGTAGGACCAGCGCCAATAATGAGAACCGTATCCTCCTCTGAGACCTCCGAGATGCGGGCAGCCCAAAAACCTGTCGCTAACACATCACCGACCAGCAAAGCCTGCTCATCGCTAACCGTATCTGGGATACGATTCAAGCCTCGATCCGCATAAGGAACCCGGACATACTCCGCCTGCCCCCCATCGATACGACAGCCCAACGCCCAACCGCCATTGGGATCGGTACAATTATTGACATATCCACGCCGGCAGAAGAAACACTCTCCGCAAAAGGTCTCGACATTCACGGTCACCCTGTCACCCGGCTTGACTGCAGTAACATCGGCACCCACCTTTTCCACCACACCAACCATCTCATGCCCAACGGTTATTCCGGATACCGCACGTGGTACGCTACCGTGTTTAATATGAAGATCGCTAGAACAAATGCTACCCAAAGTCACTCGTACGATAGCGTCCCGTGAATCCTTTATTTCCGGTATCGGTTTCTCTCGCAATTCAAATTTCCCTTGTTCAATATAAGTGTACGCAAGCATGATACTTCCTTCTTTTTGTTAATCGCCTTACAAAGATAAGGATCGTATCGCCAAAAATATCAGATATATCAGTAATTTGGGTACAAACTGTTTCATTTTTCTCTCCTATCTTTATCGCCATAAATACATAGCATTCTCGTAATGAATATAAAAACAACAAAAATTCAAGAAGTATGAAACGAATCGTATTATTCATGGTCATGATCTCAATGGTATGTATCGCCTCTTATGCGCAAAAGGCTGCCGAAGGGACAAAAGTTTTAGTGGCTTACTTCTCGGCAACGGGAAATACTGAAAAAGCGGCCCAACAAGTCGCGTCTATTGTCAGCGGTGATCTTCACAAGATCCAACCTGAGAAAAGCTATACCTCCGCCGATCTGAACTGGCGGGATAAATCCTCACGCAGCAGCGTAGAGATGGACGATCCTACATCACGACCGGCCATTATCGATGATTTGAAGAACCTAGCGGAGTATGACACCGTTTACCTAGGATTTCCCATCTGGTGGAATCAAGCCCCAAGACTCATCAACACCTTTTTGGAGAAATACGATCTCTCGGGTAAAACCGTTATCCCATTCGCCACATCAGGCAGCAGCAGTATCTCGAACGCCGAGAGTGAATTGCGGAAAGCCTATCCGGATGTGAACTGGCAAAAAGGGAAGTTGATGAACGGAGTGACAGAAGAAGATATCAAGAATTGGACTAAAAAATAAATGATTATGAGAAAGAATTTTGGAGCGAAGCCTTTGAGCTATCCGCAACCCGTATTTATTATCGCCACGTATGGAGAAGATGGAACTCCCGACGCGATGAACGCCGCTTGGGGCGGTATCAGTGAGATGAATGAGATCAGCATGTGTCTTAGCGCCGGTCACAAGACAGTTAAGAATATCCTGAAGCGTAGAGCTTTCACGGTAAGCATGGCAGATGCCGATCATGTCGTAGCTTGTGATTATGTAGGTATCGTGTCAGGCAATAAAGTTACCGACAAGTTTGCCAAAGCAGGATTTCACGCTACAAAATCAGACTTCGTAGATGCTCCGTTGATCGACGAATTGGCCGTGGCTATCGAATGTAAATTGAAAGATTACGATCCGGATACTTGCATACTCCGTGGCGAGATCGTAAATGTCAGTGTTGACGAGCGTGTACTTGATGAGAACGGCAAGGTGAATGTAGCTAAAGCCGCTCCCATCATCTTTGATCCATTCAACAACGACTATTTGAGAGTGGGCGAAAAGGTAGGAAATGCCTTTTCCGATGGAAAACAATTGAAATAAATGACAGGGTAATAGCAATTAGTATCTATAGAAAACGCAATTAGTATTGATAGTAACCTAGATTACCATCAATACTAATTTTGGAAACTATGTAATCAAATTCTGTTATAAACCAATTTAGAGATATCATATCCTCGTTTCAGTATCTTGCCGAGCAAATCTTCCATAACCGCTTCCGGCAAGGATTTCTCACGACTCAAAATCCAGAGATACTTGTCAGAACTGCTTCCTACCACAACATATTGATAATGTTCGTCGAGTTCGAAGATATAATAATCTGAATAGAACCATAAAAAGAAAGCGACTTTCAATTTACCCGGACTATTTTCTGGTTCCGGCTGTTTCGCCCGGCCTACTGCTTTTTTATGGATTCCATCTTTAAACCCCTCGTTTTCCACACGGATTCTTCCATCCGATCGCAATGTATAAGTAGCCGTAACATCCGTTATACCTTTCTCGAAATGATTCTCGTAACGGGCGATCTCATACCACCTTCCCATATACCGGCGGACATCCAGTGCCTGCACGGTACGATGATCTGTTATATTCATAAGCTTTTCTATTGTCGGATAATCATACGTAAAACCAGACTCCAATAATTTCGTGGGATGAACTGTTTGCCCCTTCGTTACAAACGAAGCCCCTTCACCGAACATCAGTCGGAAAATGAATGTAGGCAAAGGCATAACCCAACGGATTCCATCTGCTCTCGCCAGCGCATATGCCAGTTGCTTTTGGGTAATACATTGCGGAGAGACAAGATTGACCACTCCTCTCAACGTACTATTTTGTATCATAAAATCAAAAGAGCGGCACAAATCATGCACGCTGATCCACGGAAAACTCTGTTGGCCATCGCCTATCACCACACCTATCCGGGAGAGACGTTGCAAATGAAGCATCTGTCTCAATGCCCCGCCATCCTCCGAGAGTACGACCCCGAACCGGGCAATCACAAGCCGCACATCCGGCAAACACGCCCGCGCTTCCTTTTCCCATGCGCCACATAACCGGGCCAAGAAATCCTCACCTTGCCGATTGTTATATTCGTCATATTCTCCGGATGTGGGATAATAGCCTACGGCAGAAGTTGATATAAACAACTTTGGGAGAATATCCCGGGTATTTATGGCATTTACCAACTGATGGGTTGTCCGGATTCTACTATCATATAATTCTTGCTTATACGCTTTTGTCCAGCGCTTATTAATGGAAGCACCCGCCAGATTAATGACCACATCACACGATTCCACACGATGGCATAGCTCATCGAAATTCTCCTCCTTGAACAGGTTCCTTCCTAAAGGAACCACCTCATCACCCTTTTCCGTGAAAAAAAGAGTAAGATGCTGTCCTATGTATCCACTCGCACCGCTAATCGCTATTTTCATGATTCTAAATGATCTTTACCTTATAAACAAGCGCACAACCTATTTAGTTAAACACTATATTTGTTCTTTCAACTAATAATGGATCATGGCAGACAACTATTTGGAAAAAAAATACGAGCAATATCAAGTCCGGAAAACCTCCGGGACAAGAACCAGTCACAATACGAAGACACTCCATAAAACAAGAAGAGTCTTCATTACCGGTGGGGCCGAGGGGATCGGAAAAGCCATCGTGAGAACGTTCAGGGGAGCCGGCCATCGAGTAGCGTTCTGTGATAAAAACGAAGCATCAGGAAAAGAGACCGCATTACAAACCGGAACTCAATTCTTTCCCGTGGACGTTAGCGATAAAACCGCACTAGAAGATTGCCTGCGAAAGATCATCGAGGAGTGGGGAGATATTGATATCATTATCAACAACGCAGGTGTCAGTCAGTTCTCTCCCATCACGGAAACAAGCGTAGAGGATTTCGACAAGATACTATCCATAAACTTACGCCCGGCGTTTATCACCTCCCGCCAATTAGCGCTCCATCGGCAATCTCTCGATACCCCCAATCCATACGGCAGGATTATCAACATCTGCTCTACCCGTTACTTGATGAGTGAACCCGGTAGCGAGGGTTACGCCGCCTCTAAAGGAGGTATCTATTCTTTGACGCATGCGTTGGCCTTATCGCTCTCGGAATGGCATATCACGGTAAACTCTATCGCTCCCGGTTGGATACAGAATAACAATTACGACCAGCTTCGTCCGGAGGATCATGCTCAACATCCGTCCGGAAGGGTGGGAAAGCCGGAGGATATCGCCCGTATGTGCTTATTTCTTTGTCAAGAGGAAAACGATTTCATTAATGGCGAGAATATTACGATTGACGGTGGGATGACCAAGAAAATGATCTATCTCGACTAAATAAACATCCGTATATGACACAAACATCGAACATAGAAACCAACCGTCTTGTGCTCCGTCCTTTCAGCGAAAGCGATGCTCCTGATGTTTTTGAGAGCTGTAAGAATCCAAACCTAGGCAATAACGCCGGATGGAAACCTCTCGAAACGATCGAAGAGACTATTGATGTACTAAATACCATATTTATCGGAAAAGAAGGGGTTTGGGCTATCGTATCAAAAGAGACTCAACAAGTCATTGGCTCCATTGGCATCATTCCTGATCCCAAAAGAGAAAACCCACATGCTCGCATGCTGGGTTATTGGCTAAAAGAAGAGTGTTGGGGACAAGGCTTCATGACAGAAGCAGTGCAATCCGTATTGAATTATGGGTTCACTCAAATGAATTTACATTTGATCACGGCGAATTGTTATCCTCACAATCAACGCTCACAACGTGTATTAGAGAAGAATGGATTCGTATACGAAGGACGGCTTCATCAAGCAGAGCTAATGCATACTGGACAAATAGAGGATCATTTGTGCTATTATCTTGACCATCATTCCTTTTCAAACAAAAACAATAGTTTATGATAGTAGTAACAAAAGATTTATATACGCTCAGGAGTTGGGAAGGTCAAGATACGGAATCCTTAACCTTGCACCTTAATAACAAGAAGATCTGGGATAACTGTCGGGATGGATTGCCTCATCCTTATACAAAAGAAAATGCCCGCTGCTTCATCAGCCAAGCACGAGAAAAAACTGAAATATCGGATTTCTGCATTGTGGTTCATGGTGAGGCAATCGGCAATATAGGTTTTGTGAGAGGAACGGATGTGGAACGTTTCAATGCGGAAGTCGGTTATTGGATCAGTGAGAGATATTGGAACCAAGGGATTACCTCTGAAGCGTTAGCCGATGCGATCCAGTATTATTTTGAGCATACGGAGGTTATTCGTATATTCGCCACGGTGTATGAATATAATCTGGCATCCATGCGGGTATTAGAGAAAGTGGGATTCAAGAAGACTGGCATCTTCCGAAAAGCTTGTTACAAAAACGGACGATTCATCGATGCGCATCATTTTGAGATCGTAGCGGATGAGAAATTAGTTGGGAACAAAGACTTATAATCCATTTATGCAAATAAGACAATTACAGGTAAACGAATACGATAAGGCATTAACCTTGTCTTTGGACGTGTTCATCCAATGTGGCAAGAATGACTTCGACGAAGAGGGATTGAAAACCTTCAAGAGTTTCATTTACAATAAGGATCTGGTAAATGAGCTAACCATTTACGGAGCATTCGAGGGTGAGTCATTAATAGGTCTAATCGCGACAAAAAATGAAGGAAAGCATATCTCCTTATTCTTCATCACGCCTATGTATCATGGAAAAGGTATCGGCAAACGATTATTCGAGGCCGCTATCCAAGATAAGCCAGTCTCGGAAATGACAGTCAATTCCTCTTCCTATGCAATCCCAATCTACCGGAAATTCGGGTTCGAACCAATCTGCGAAGAACAAACTACACATGGGATGAAGTACACCCCGATGAGGCGAACGATAACCCGTCCCTCCTTCGAGGACTTCAATGAGCTTCTTCTGCTTTGGGAAGCGTCCGTACGTAGTACCCATCATTTCCTAAAAGAAGAGGATATCTTATTTTATAAAGAACTTGTTCCCGGATATTTCCCATTGGTAGAACTTTATATCATCCGAAATGAGCGAGGAAAGATCGCCGCCTTCATGGGCTTAAGCGATGAGCTTATCGAGATGCTTTTCGTACATCCGGAAGAGCAAGGCAAAGGATTAGGTAAACGACTTATCCAATTCGCCTTGCAAGAGACACCCATCCGAAAAGTCGACGTAAATGAGCAAAACACAACCGCACTTCATTTCTATCAGCATCTGGGATTCCAAGTGATAGGAAGAGACGAGACGGATTCTTCCCACAAGCCATTCCCGATACTTCATCTTCAAGTTACACTTCCTTAAAAATTTAAGGGAATGATCTTAACACAACAACAAAGATTGAGAATGGACCTAAAAGAGAGACTATCAAGCCGCTGTCATATAGAGGATATCCATGAGATATTATTTTATGTACAAGGGAACCAAGAACGGAAAGCAGAGCTATACGATCTGATATTCGATCCGGATGATGCCGTTAGTTATCAAGCGTTATGGGTATGTAGCCATTTCTCGACCAAGGAAAACGAATGGCTATATGATAAACAGGATGAGCTGATAAATGAGGTGCTTAACTGTAAGTACTCCGGAAAGCGACGCATTCTCTTGAACCTGCTTGTACGACAACCCCAGGCGAATCCCCCACGGGTGGATTTCCTGAACTTCTGCCTGGACCGGATGCTTTCAGCGAAGGAATTACCCGGTGTGCAAACGCTTTGCATGAAACTGGGATATGAGTTATGCCGTCCCATTCCAGAGCTATTACAGGAGTATAAGACACTACTTGATCTGGCGGAACCTGATTTACTACAAATCTCTTTGCGAACCGTACGTAAGAACATCTTAAAAAAAATACGATAAAACATGAGAAAGATTTTCACACTATTCTTCTGTGCCGCCTCCTTGGCCACAGGACTAGCGCAACAAGAATCCTATTTTACCAATCCCGTGATCCACGGTGACGTAGCCGATCCTTCCATTATTCGGATCGATCAGACTTACTATATCACCGGCACCTCCTCGGAATGGGCCCCTTATTATCCGGTTTTCACCTCTACCGATCTGGTGAACTGGCAGCAAACCGGACATGTATTCGACGAGAAGCCGGAATGGACTAAGTCCTCATTCTGGGCTCCGGAATGGTATCAGCATAAAGGGAAGGTATATGTCTATTATACGGCCCGGAAGCAATCGGATAACATCTCGTGCATCGGTGTCGCCGTGGCGGATTCACCCACGGGCAAGTTCAAGGATCACGGCCCGGTGGTAGAGTTCGGGAAGGAGGCGATAGACGCGTTTATCTTGGAGGATAAAGGAAAACTTTATATCAGTTGGAAGGCTTATGGATTGGATAACCAACCCATAGAGTTATTGGCCTGTAAGTTGACGGACGATGGGCTTCGCCTAGACGGAAAGCCTTTCAGCCTGCTGCGTGACGATGAGCGTCAAGGCATGGAAGGTCAGCATTGGTTCAAGAAAGACGGATATTACTATATCATCTACTCCGTGAGAGGCTGTTGCGGCCCGCAGAGCGATTACGCCGTATCCGTGGCTCGCTCGAAAAAGCTGGAAGGTCCTTACGAGAAATACCAAGGAAACCCGATCTTGCACGGAAGCAAGGAGGTTCTCTCCATCGGTCACGGAACGATTACGACAACACCGGACGGACGCATGTATTACCTATGCCACGCTTACCAGCCGGGAAGCGGCTTCCACCAAGGTCGCCAACCTTACCTGCAAGAGGTGAGAATGGGTGAGGATCATTGGCCTCACTTCGTAACCGGCGAATACGCGAGCCGCACGCAACCCATGCCATTTGCCGAGTCCGCGCAAGTGCCGGTATTCGATTTCTCGGATGATTTCACCGGTGCTACCTTGCGTCCTGAATGGAGTTGGAACTATCCTTACGCTGATGTCAAGACTGAAATCAAGAACGGTAAACTCTCTCTATCCGGAACACCGAAACCCGGCGTAAAGACCGGAGCGGCACTTTGTTTACGCCCAACCTCCCCGGATTACACGTTGGAAACAGCGATCGTAAACCGGAATGACAGTTGGAAAGGAATCACGATGTACGGAGACGCAAATAACCTAATCACCTGCGGATGCGCAGGAGACCGTTTGATATTGAAATATATCCTAGAGGGGAAAGAACATCCATTGGCCGATCTTCCTCTTCCCGGCTCGCCTTTATATCTACGGATGAAAGTGACCGACGGTACGCATAGCACGTTCTACTGGAGTAAGGACGGACAAGCATGGAACGAGATTGTCGGTGAGGCTCTCTCCGCGAAAGAGACCCGGTCGTTGATCCAATGGGATCGTATCTCCCGTCCGGGATTGTATCAAGAAGGAAATATTACGGCACCGGCAGTTTACGC
>ERZ791729.935-NODE-935-length-11427-cov-1.758266_pt1 | contig 11427 bp, 12 predicted proteins | sample MGYA00510043_ERZ791729 | MGnify/ENA primary metagenome ERZ791729 (study PRJEB30046, sample SAMN00715149) | human gut metagenome | study: EMG produced TPA metagenomics assembly of the A metagenome-wide association study of gut microbiota in type 2... | reverse complement strand
TATAACATAATTCAAGGTATTTAGACTACGCATATGATACGTAGTGAATACGTAAGTAACCACATAAAAAATAAGAAAAAAATCAAGTACAGTTATATTGTGATTAAGAAACGTGCACATTTGTTAGTCGAAATACTTATGAAAGAAGGAAATATTTATGTTAAAGATTTTTAATTGTAAAGAAGCCGTTAATGGAGTGATATTCATTAAGCCAATAAAAGATTTGAACACAGTAATTAATGTAGCTAAAGATATTGGTAAGGAATGCAAAAGGAGAGGCTTAAATGTAGAGTATTGTTTTTGGGATACAAGTGAAGATAATGTAATCGAAAGAAAAGCAATTAAGCAGTTTTTAGATGAAATGCAGGATAAAAACATTAATCTAGTTGTGTTAAGAACTCTGGATGATATAAGCAATAATCCTATCGAAAGAGAAGCATTTCTTACAGTCATGAATGATAATGGAGTAGGAATTTATCTTTTTGAAGAGGGATGTTTCGCTATGGTTAATTATAATTTTGAATAATAAATCTTATGTTAGGCAGACATATTATGGTCTGTCTAACATAACAGGATGAATATGAACGTATGGAGGAGGCAACATATTGAAATATGAAGGATGGAATGTTGGTTCAACTATTCGAAGATTGAGAAAAGAAAAAAATATGACGATAGAAGAGTTAAGTGAGGCTGTAGGCAAAAGTCCTTCACATATAGCACAAATAGAGCAGGGATCTAGAAGGTTAGGTATTAATCTGCTTTACGAATTAATAACGGTATTAGAAACTGATGCAAATACAATTTTGGTTGTCCATAGAAAGAATTCGGAGTTATCAATTGATAAAGAATTAATGAAGTTGACACCGAAAGTAAGAATATATTTTCAAAAGCAGTTTCTTAATATGATAGAAGAGTTTCCGATTAAGTAAGAAAGGTAAAAGGTATGGGAAAGAAAAATAGAACAATTAAGGTAATTGCATATTTGTCAGTTGTAAATGCAACAGAAAAGAATGTGGAATGGAAGGAAGACAAGCAACTGAGATACATAAGAGAGTATGCAAAAGCACATTGCATTAGAATAGTAAAGATATTACGTAGAAACATATTAGGTAAAAATGTACGTGATGCACAATTTAGAAAAATGATTGGAGCCATAGAATGCGGGATGGTTGATGGTATTATAGTATGTAAAATGGCTTTAATATCTGACACGGTTGTTGATGCGTATAAGAAAGTTGGAGACGTGGTGCAGGCAGGTGGACATATGATAACTGTAGATGAAGGAGAGTTAAATCTTCCTCTAAAAATGTAAAGGAGATATAACTATATGAGACAGATTATGAGGGGAGATGTGATATATGTGGATTTGGGACAACATCCAAATAGTTCCATTCAGTCGGGCATTCGTCCCTGTGTAGTAATAAGTAATAACCAAAATAACAAATATTCAAAAGTAATTTCAGTTTGTCCCTGTACAGGAAGAGTAACGAAGAAGAAAGTGATAACACATATTCTAGTTACTACGAAAGATGTAAATGGATATTTTCAAAAGAACTCAATATTATTAATTGAACAAATTACCGTGGTTGAAAAGAAACAAATAATAAGTAAGGTAGGTCATATTCCACGAGATTCAGAGGTTATGAAAAAAGTTAATTGTTTAATTAAAAAGCAATTGGGAGTTGACTAAATAATAGAATTAATAAAAGTAAAGATTCAAAATGAGGTGGAGGAAGAAAAAGTGAATGAAAACACTAATGTTATCGAACCAGCATTACTAACATTGGAGCAGGCTTGTAATTATTTGTGTATTGGAAAGACATCTTGCAGAAAATTGTTTAAAGAGCATGAACATGAATTTGTTGTACGAATTGGAAATAGGCTATATGCAAATAAAGCACTATTGGATAAATGGATTGATGATCAAACCAGGGCTTAAAAGAGGAATAACTAAATAGTAATGCTTGAGAAAAAGGAAAAAAGAAAATTTAGAAATATAAAGCGATTATTGTATTGAAAAAAAGAGCAAACTTTGCTATAATACGAATAGAACGTTTGTTCTCTAAAATACATTTCGCAGAAAGGAGAACAAATGGGCAAAAAAACATTAGTAAAAACTAAAAAAGAGCCAAATATAAGAAGGCGTTCAAATGGTTTATGGGAAGCGAGAAAGCAGATTAATGGAATTCCAATTCGTGTTACCGGGCATGATAAGAAACAGGTATTAGCTGAATTTGACAAAAAAGTTGAAGAAGCTGAAAATCCAGCACTTATTAGTAGTGATATTACGGTTGATGCGTTTAGAGACAAATGGTTTAATACATTTAAGGTTCCTAAAATTAAAACTACAAGCATATATCCTATGACTAGAAGATATGAAAGAACTTTTGGTAATAGAATTGGTAAAAGAAAGTTGAATAGCTTAACTTGCTTTGACATACAGGTAGCTATTAATGGAATGTTAAGTGATGGAATAGGTATCACCACAATAAAAGATGCTCTTGGAAGTTTCAGAGAATGTCTTGAATCAGCTAAGAATAATGGATTGATTGCTATAAATCCCTGCTTTGAAATTATTCTTCCTGAAAAGACAAATAGTAAGCAAAGACGTTTTTTAACTGTAGATGAGCAAAAGAGGTTTTTGGAAACAGCAGAAACAGAATATGGTTGGTATTACCCTATGCTGAAAGTTATGTTGCTTACAGGAATGCGTATTAGTGAAGTGGGCGGATTATGTTGGTCAGATATTGATTATGATAATGATGTAATTCATATTAGAAGAGCATTATTTAGTCAATATGAATATGGCAAAAAGAAATTACATTTTACAACAACAAAGACTATTAATTCGGTAAGAGATATTCCAATGATGGCAGATTGTAAAAAAATGTTGAAACTTCAAAAAAAGAATCAGAATAAGATAAAAAAGGAATTAGGAAAAAGATATAGAAGTGAAAATGAAGAAGGATTATCTGATTTAGTATTTACATCTTCTATGGGCTCAGCAGCAACAAGATATAATGTTTCACCAATTATAAATAAGATTGTAAAATCAATTAATTTGAGAGAAGATTATGAGTCTGTAAAAGAAAATCGTAAACCGATATATATGGAGCCGGTTTCACCCCATGCTCTTAGAAGAACATTTTGTACAAGATGTTTTGAAGCAGGTATGAACATAAAGGTTGTTCAGAAAATTATGGGACATAGTAACTATGCAGTTACAGCGAATATATATACAGAAGTAATGCCGGATAAAATGAATGAAGAAGTTGAACTTTTTAATTCTAAGTTATTGACAATGTAAAGAATTTGGTCCAACTTTTGCAATGGACCAAATTTTCATAAACTTGAAAATGGTAGAGAAAATAGTTTTGCTAATGTGAAGAGAGAGTCGTTCAACTTAAAAGTTGGACCAGAAAAAATTATATATAGTATTTCTTACTGCATTGAAGGAGAATAATAAAAAAAGTTATCACTTCAGATGAAATAGTCAGGCTAAAGCCGTGCAAATAAAAAGAAGAACATCCACGAGCCATGTTTACATGGGCGAGAGGGTGTTCTTCTTTTGGCTCTTTGTCAAGCATGGGGGTAATCCCTTATAAAAATCGTGTGTGATTTGTAATCACACACGATTTTTATATAGTATCACATGATAACATTATTCTGTTTCTGAAATTTTCAAAATTCCTATATCCATAAGCATTTCGCTTAATTACTTTAATCTTATTATTCATTCCTTCTGTATATCCGTTTGTATATGGGCAATCAAAACTGTTGAGTATGTATTTCGCCCAATTGGCAAGTGTAATAAGTACTGAATTGAATTCATCCAGTTCACTGACAGAGGCAGCATTAATAAATTTACGAAGTTTGAGTTTGGCTTCAGTACTGCTTTTAGAGTTCATAAAGTCATAAAAAAGTTCTTTTAAATAATAAGCCTGAGCTAGATCGTTTGATTGTTGTAACATTACTTCAAGAGCCTCAAGATTTTCTTCATTTAACTTATCCTTATGGGCGAGAATTAATTTACGGCTTCGTTTGAAATATTTTCTCTTTGAAGGATGCATCTGTTTTTGAATTCTAATTCGTACTCTTTCGGTAGCACCGGTTACCTGTTTAACCACATGAAATTTATCAATAACAATATGTGCAGCAGGTATTATTGTATTAATGAGTCTCTTATATTTTGGCGTCATATCAATTACTACTACTTTGACGTTGGAATAATCAACACTTTTCAGAAAAAGTCTCTTAAGTATTCTTCAAGCCTGTATTGGGTTCTGGAAGGAAGAATGTCAAAAACTTTATGCTCTTTTGGTGCTGTCAGAATGGAATGATATTTATTTCCACCCGAATTACCCTTAAACTCGTCGATTGAAAGTACTAAAGGAAGCGTTTTCGGTTTCTGATGTTTGATGTCTTTGAGCCGCCTGAAAATAGAGGAAACGGATATCCCCAGCTGAGAGGCGACATTTGAAACATTAAGAGAACTCTTTAGCAAGTGTATTGCTTCAAAACATAAACGGGTGGTAAGGCGACAGTTCTTAGGAAGAAGCGAAAAAGGTTCCGTAAAATGTCTGTCACATGAATCACAGTGGTATCGCCGTTTTCTATAATGAAGGAAAGTACTTTTTCCCATAATGGGGCTGTCTTTAATAATGGAAGTCCTGTAGTCATGAACTTTGTTGGTTATGGCTTTACAGTGAGGACAGACACAGTCTTTACGCTTTAACATGAAATAAATATGGTTTTCTTTTGATGTATAATCAATATTTGTGATAAAAAGGTCTTTTATTTCCAGTATATTTGAAATATAATCATTGTTAGGCATAGTAATAATCTCCTTTTAGTTTTGTGGTGATTCTATTATAAGAGATTATTTTATCTATGCCTACTTTTTTTTATAAAAATGTCACAAAAGATAAAAAAGGAACTATACCTTACCCACAAGTAAAGTATAGAACCTCTTTAATAAGATTTTCTTCTTCGTGTAATATTAAATGTGTCGGCTGTAAAATTAACAAAAATTTAATTGGATTTTCATTGAACCATATAACACCTTACAATATAATAAAAGCAAATATATAGCTTATAAAGGAGGTTCCTTAATGACGAAAAAAATAACCGCAATATTCTTGGCATTGTGCATGGCAATTTCCGTTTTGCCGATGACCATTCAGGCGGCATCAAAGCCCGATATTAAGGTTGGCGACTATGTTAAAATGGGCGCGTATAACAATGCCTCAATTCTTTGGCGATGTGTAAGCATTGACAATAACGGACCGCTTATGCTTGCAGACAAAATTGTTGACACCCTTGCATATGATGCCAAAACAAATGACAACAGCAATTCAAAATCACACAGCAGAAGCTATAAGCGTGATGATTACGGTTCTAACTATTGGAAAGACAGCAATATGCGTTCTTGGTTAAATTCGACCGCAGCTGAAGGCAAAGTCGATTGGCTTTGTGGCAACCCTCCGAAAGACGGATATGTAAGCGGTGTGGGAGCGTACAACGAAAAAGCGGGTTTTCTCAACGCTTTTTCAAAATCTGAAATTGCGGCAATGAAAACCGTTACCCAGCGTTCTCTCGTTTCTCATCCCGAATACAACAAGGGCATAGTTGATGGAGACGCAAATTCGGATTTGTTATACTACACCGATATTTCGGAAGCGGTGGCAAACTACGACAGTTCATATTTTGAAACTACAACCGAAAAGGTTTTTCTTCTTGATGTAAAGCAGGCTAATGCCGTGTGGAAAAATCTCAAAGGTTATTATGTTGCGTATAATAATGACGGTATGGCTTGGCCTTATTGGCTTCGCACTCCTGTTACCGATTGCAATCACGATATGCGTTATATCAGTTCATCGGGTCAGGTCGGTCGTTATGCTCCGTGGTATTCCGATTTGGGCGTAAGACCTGCATTTTATCTCGATTCCGAATATTTTGTTACAACTTCCGGCAGCGGCTCACAAAGCAGTCCTTATATCGGCTCTGCTCCAAATAAGCAAGAGGATGATTATACAATTTCGGAACCTGCCGAGGACGCAAATCCCGATTGGAATGTCAGCACCGAGCAAAGCATTCAGCTCACCCTCGGCCCGTGGTATTCAAATGACGGAAAATATTCTAATCCTACCATCCCTGTTTATACCATCCAAAAAACACGCAGCGACACGGAAAATATGGTTGTTGTCGTTTGCGGCGAGGGATACACAAAAAGTCAGCAGGGCAAATTCATCAATGATGTCAAACGACTTTGGCAGGACGCTATGAAATATGAACCGTATCGCAGTTATGCCGACAGATTCAATGTTTACGCTCTTTGCACAGCTTCCGAATCGACTTTTGACAATGGTGGAAGCACCTTCTTTGATGTTATAGTCGACAAATATAATTCGCCTGTTATTTCTAATAATCTCCACGGAAGTCAGTGGAAAAATCATATTTTTGAGAGATGTATCGGTCCTGAATTTATCGAGAAAATTCACGATGCTCATATCAAAAAAAAGTGTGATCCAAACACAATTCCGTCCGGTTCGGAATATGAGCCTTATTATTATGTTCACGATTATATTGCTCAGTTCGCTATGGTTGTAAACACAAAATCAGATTTCGGCGGTGCTTATAATAACCGTGAATACGGCTTCCATTATTTCATTTCGCCATCAGACAGTTATCGTGCGTCAAAAACTTTTGCACACGAGTTTGGACACGGTTTGCTCGGTCTCGGTGATGAATACAGTAACGGATATTTGCTTGACGATAAGGAACTTAAATCACTCAATCTTTCCTCGGTTGAAGACCCGGAAAAGATAAAATGGCGACAGCTTTTAGGTTTTAGAAACACATATACTTGCCGCAATGCTTACGGCTCAAAAATGCTTGTTTCAAGTTATGAGTGCATAATGAGAGACACAAACTATCAATTCTGTGAGGTTTGCCGTTTGCAGGGCTTCAAGCGAATGTCTCAGCTTGTTAAGGATGTAGACCTTTATGTTGCAACTCCCGAGGTTAAGGAATATACGGGCGCTTATTCAAAGCCGTCTGATTTTACCGACCTTGAAACAAGTTCATATTATAATTACACATATAATCGCAATGACCGACTTTTGAGCGGCAACAGCAAAAGCAGATTTAATACTAATATGAACGGTAAAAAAATCGAGCTTAGAACTGTTATTCAAAACATTTCAGATAAAAATGCACGACAATTAAAATTCAAAATGTGGATTAAGCACTCCGACGGAAGCGTTGCGACCGATTCATCGGGGAATCCGCTTCAAACAGTACAAACCTTTGACATTCCTGTTTGGAATGATAAGGCAAATTTCTGGCCGCTCGGTGCTTTGGATCACATCAAAAGCGACTTTAATTCAGGCTTAAAGAGTTGCTCGCTTATTTATCAAATTCCGTCTGATGCACAGCTTAAGAGCGGCGATACCGTGGCATTTCAGGTGCTTGATGAAAACGGAAATGTGCTTGCAGACGACAATACGGAAACACAGCGCTACACAACCGTTTCAATTCAGTATAAATTTGAGGACGGCTCTGAAATTCCAAACACTGCCGGCGGAACATTTACCGTGCCATACGGCACAAAGCTTGATTTAACACCGGCAAAAACACTTTATGATTATGAATTTATAAAGGTTGACGGCTTGAATAAGCCTATTGTTTCGGACGGAACGGTTGTTACATATTATTACAAAAATAAAAACGAAGAACACACTCACAATCTGACTTTGGTTGCTGCGAAAGCTGCCACCTGCACTACTGCGGGCAATTCCGCATACTACACCTGCGATGGCTGTGACAAGTGGTTCGCAGATGCAACAGGATCGGTAGAAATTACCGATAAAACCAGTGTGAAGATTCCGGCTCCCGGACATACCGCAGGCACAGAATGGAAGTCTGATGATACTAACCACTGGCATGAATGTTCTCGTTGCCACGACAAAAATGACGAAGCGGCTCACAGCACCAGCGAGTGGATCATTGACACGGCAGCTACCGAAACCGCAGAAGGCGCTAAGCATAAGGAATGCACCGTCTGCAAGAAGGTTCTTGAAACCGCAACGATCCCCGCAACAGGCAGCAGCCATACCAATAGCTACGGCGTATACGTTGGAATGACATATACGGCAGGAAATTTAATATACCAGATTACATCAATTGATACTGCAACAGTAGGACAATCAAAGGTTATTGGTGTAGTAGCTGCTAAAAAGAATAAAATAAAGAAAGTTACAATTCCGGACAGAGCAGATTGTAAGGGATATAGATTAAATGTAACAACAATTGGTAACAATGCGTTTGCCGGCTGCAAGGCCCTTGAGAAGCTTACAATAGGTAACAAGGTAACTGTTATCGGAAAAAATGCATTTAAGAACTGCTCAAAACTTGAAACAGTAGTAATTGGAAAAGCAGTTAAGACATTAACGCTAAGGCATTTGCTAATGATAATAAGATTAACAAGATTACATTTAAGGGCAAGAAGCTTAAGACTGTAAAGAAGAACGCATTCAGCAAGAAGGTTAAGAGCAATATTAAGTCTAAGAAGACTAAACTTAAAGGAAATAAGAAAGCCATTAAGTTGTTTAAGAAGAAACTTAAAATTAAATAATTAAAAAGTAATTAAAGAGGCTAGCTTTTCAAGAGTTGGACATGTCATGTATGTCTTGTATTCTGCGAAAAGGTAGCCTCTAATAAGTTTATTAAGAGGGAGATAGTGTGAAAGAAAGTAGAAACAAGCCATAAATTGGCGCACTTGAATAAGCTGTCTAAGGCAGGCAACTTTTTTGAAGTGTTATAGAGTTAAAAAAATAGATTAAGAAGCTAATGGCTTATCAGGTGGAAGTGTTCCTTCACGTTGTAATAGCTTCTTTGCCTGTCTGATAGCTTTTGCCTTTTGTTTTTCAACAAGAGCTACAGGCATATCGATTTTATAAAGATTGCTCGGATTCCACTCCTCACCGGTAGACAGCATCTGGTAGATGGCAGTAAGAATCATACGGGCAATAGCGATAATGGCTCTTTTCTTGCCACGACGTTTAACTAGAGCTTCATATTTCTTTTTGTAGTAAGGAGATTTGTCAGATTTTACGGCTGCATGAGCACATTGTACTAATGCAGGCTTGAGGTAGACACCAGCACGCGTAATCCAGACAGATTTCTTCTTACCAGCAGATTCATTGCTGCCAGGTGTTAAACCAGCCCAGCAACATAAACGTTTGGAACCCGAGAACTGAGACATATCCGTACCGATTTCGGAGATGATAGTGATTGCACTATCACGTTTGACACCCGGAATGGTACAGAGGAACCGGACAGCATTTTCAAAATCAGGATTAGAAGAAATCATATTTTCTATCATTTTATCAACATCATTGATTTCGGCTGTGATATAATCCATGTGTGCGCGAACAAGACGCATACGGTATTTTTGGGTATCAGTCATCTGATATCCTTCGACGGATTCTATAACAGCATCTTCTTTGGATTTGAGGCTTCGAAGAAGCTTAGATGCGATTTCTTCGTGGTTAATGGATGTCCCCGATTGATCAAGCAGATAGTCAATAATGGACGTGGATGACTTCCCAAAGATATCGGAAACAACAGAATCTAATGCAACATTACAAACAGTAAGAGCATTCTGATATCTATTCTTTTCACTTGAACGACAGGAAACGAGCTTGTAACGATAGCGGGTGTATTCCCTCAGAATACGGACTGCCTTGCAAGGAATATAACTGCCTTTGACAAGCCCAAGACGGAACAAGTCTCCAATCCATTTAGAATCTTTGGTATCATCTTTGTTGCCTTTTACAGCCTTTACCCATTTGGGATTGGCAATGACAACATTGATTTCATCTTCCAGAAGATTAAAGACAGGAACCCAGTATTTACCTGTGGATTCCATACAGACATCAAGGCAGTCGTTGTCGAGAAGCCATTGACTGAACTGCCACACAATTATATTGGATATTCGAGGAGGAAGATGAATAGAGATTTACGAATAAATGGATAAAAATTATCAATAAAGAACTTCTTTCCATACACGAAAAGTGGTTGAGCAGAATTATAAAAAATCCAAAAATAGCATAGGTTAAGAAGTCAGTTGTAGTAGAAATAGGTTGGGACCCCGTGTCCCAACCTTTCCTTTTTGCACATCAACCAAATAATTTAAACTACAATATGGTTTATTATCCTAAATCCCATCCACGATAGAATTCGACATCGACACACCGCAATAGTAAAATATAACCATAAAGTTTGAGAGCAACAGGCCTTAAAACTTTAAATCAAAAATAAATAAATGCCTTATTGAGAACAGTAGTTTAAGAACTGACTGTTTTTCAATAGGGCATTTTTTATTGCAAAAATGGAGGTGTCTTATGAAAAGTGAAAGCATTTTATTTATTCCACCATAGAGAGGAAAAGAGCAAATAGTTTAATTTACAAAATTTTTTAGGAGGACAATTATGAATTTAAATTACGAAGAATTTAAGGAAAGAATTAAGGATGACATTAAAGATTATATGGATGAAAAATACAAGGATTGTGAAGTTGTAATCAGAAAAGTTAATAAGACCAACCGTGAGGTTGATGGCTTGAATATGTTGGACATACCGGGATTAAAAAATGCAACACCAACATTGTATGTAAATGACTTATACGAGAAATACGAGAAAACAGGTGATTACGAGGAGGTTGCAAGAATGGCAGCAGAAACAATGGAATATGGAATTAAGTCATTTAACAGTCAGATTAAGGAAGAATGTCTGGATACATCAAAATTAAAAGACAAGGTTTTCTTTTCTCTAATAAATGCTGAGCAGAACAGGGAATTGTTAAATACTGTTCCACACAGAGAATTTGAGAATTTGGCAATAGTATACAGATGGAATATTGGAGTAGCTTCTGATGGAGTTTATACAAATCTTGTTAACAATGATTTGGCAGAAAAAGAAGGTCTTGCAGAAAATGATTTATACAATGCTGCAAGTAAAAACACAAAGGAGTTATTTCCGGTATCAATTAAGAACATGAATGAAGTCATTGGCGAAATGATATTTAGTGAGAGTGGAATTGATGAAGAAATGCAAAAGGAGTTCAGTGAAGTGATGCAGGAAACACCTGATGAAAATTGTATGTATGTCATTACAAATGAAAGTAAGTTGTTTGGTGCAGCATCAATGTTATATGAAGAACCTATTCACAAATTAGCAGAGCAGGTTGGAGGTGACTTATATATTTTACCTTCAAGTGTTCACGAGGTTATTGCAGTGCCCGCAGATTTTGGCTCACCGGAGGAACTTGCTGAAATGGTTTATGAAGTAAATATGGAGCAGGTAGATATAAATGACCGTCTTTCAAATCAGGTTTACCACTATGACAAGGACTTAAGGACTTTAA
>ERZ791729.931-NODE-931-length-11467-cov-1.934981_pt1 | contig 11467 bp, 11 predicted proteins | sample MGYA00510043_ERZ791729 | MGnify/ENA primary metagenome ERZ791729 (study PRJEB30046, sample SAMN00715149) | human gut metagenome | study: EMG produced TPA metagenomics assembly of the A metagenome-wide association study of gut microbiota in type 2... | reverse complement strand
AGAAACTCACGTAACGGACTTCCGTCACCCCAGCAGACCACTTCTTTCAGACCTGCTTCCTTTGCCTCATGAAAACGACGGATAAGCGCCGGTAACACGTGGCTATGTTCGGGGTGGTAATTATCATTGGGACCATATAGATTGGTCGGCATCACGCTAATAAAACCTGTACCATATTGCCGATTCAAAAACTCACAATATTTCAGACCGGATATTTTAGCTAAAGCATAGGCCTCATTCGTCTTTTCTAATTCCGACGTTAACAAACATGATTCCGGCATCGGTTGGGGTGCCATGCGTGGATAAATACAAGATGAGCCTAAAAACTCCAGTTTTTTGCACCCGTTCTGCCATGCCGCATGGATAACGTTCATTTCCAATATCATGTTCTCATACATAAAATCCGCCAATGCCGACTGGTTGGCTACGATACCGCCCACTTTGGCTGCGGCAAGGAACACATATTCCGGTTTCTCCTCCGCAAAGAACTTTTCCACCGCTTCTTGACGGGTCAAATCCAATTCCTTATGTGTACGGGTAATGATATTCGTGTAACCCTGTCGTCTCAGTTCACGGACAATGGCAGAACCAACCATACCCCGGTGTCCCGCCACATAGATTTTTGCGTCTTTCTCCATCATTTCACGATTCCTTTCTCCAAATATTCAGCCAAGTTCGTTCTCATTACGCTGGTAACATGTTCCGCTGCCACTTTCTGCATGTCGTGCGTCACCATGATGCGAACCAGTTCCTCAAAGGAGGTACTCTGCGGATTCCATCCCAACTCGTTCTTTGCCTTGGTCGGGTCTCCCCAGAGGTTGACTACATCCGTCGGGCGATAGAAGTCTTCACTTACCGCCACCACCGTTTTCCCTGTCTTTGCATCAATGCCTTTCTCCTGTACACCTTCTCCTTCCCAGCGAAGTTCGATGCCCGCATAACGGAAGGCAAGCGTGGCAAATTCACGCACCGTGTGCTGCACACCAGTGGCAATCACGAAATCCTCCGGGGTATCATGTTGAAGAATCAACCACATACATTCCACATAATCCTTGGCATAGCCCCAGTCACGCAGGGAGTCCAAGTTACCCAAATAGAGGCAATCTTGCTTGCCCTGTGAAATGCGTGCGGCAGCCAGCGTGATTTTGCGTGTCACGAAAGTCTCTCCACGCCGTTCGCTCTCATGGTTGAACAAGATGCCCGAACAGCAAAACATGTTATATGCTTCACGGTATTCTTTCACAATCCAGTAGCCATAGAGTTTCGCCACAGCGTATGGACTGTAAGGATGGAAAGGTGTCTTCTCGTTTTGTGGCACTTCCTCTACCTTACCGTAAAGTTCGGAGGTGGATGCCTGATAGATGCGGCATGTATCAATCAGATCGCATTGGCGCACAGCTTCCAATATACGTAATACGCCCGTAGCATCCACGTCTGCCGTAAACTCGGGTGCATCAAACGATACCTGCACATGGCTCTGTGCGGCAAGGTTATATATCTCCGTCGGCTTCACCTTCTTTACCACTTGCAGTATACTCATCGAGTCGCCAAGGTCGGCATAATGCAAGTGGAAGTTCGGATGCCCCTCCAGATGAGCGATGCGTTCTCTATAATCCACTGACGAACGGCGGATGGTGCCGTGTACGTCATATCCTTTACCCAAAAGAAATTCGGCAAGAAACGAACCGTCTTGTCCGGTGATACCGGTAATCAATGCTTTCTTCATTTGTATATAGTGTTAATAGTGTCATTATGCTTTTTATTGTGCTTCCGCTTGATTTCTTCTATTAGCAGTCGTGGTAAGGTCAAGATAATCATCGAGCACCGTTTCAATTGCTTCTTCGGACTGCACATAATACGAAAGACCCACTCCAAATGCGTTTTCAGCATCCACTGCGGAGCACGCCTCTCATCTGTACCGCTGTAAAACTTGAATGCTGCTCCTACGGCGATCATCACCCCACGTTTCAGGTAAGGCTTCAGTTTCGACATGAACATCTCCTGTTTCGGAGCACCGAGAGCTATCCAAATGATGTCAGCCTCTGATTCCTCCACACGCCGTGCTATATCTTCATAGTTAAACTCTTTCACATCGCAGAATGGTAGTTCATAGAATGTCATCGTAAGTACATCTGTATTCCATACTTTTATGGTATTCTTCAGCCCATCCAATGTCCGTTGCGAAGTACCCATGAACATCATACGGTATTTCCTTGAACTAACAATATCTTTGAATATCTGCGCCCCACAGTATTGCTCATACCTCACGCCATAGATCCATTTCAGATAGAGCGGCACATACCCGCTGTCGCAAATAGAGAACATTCCACCATTAATCACCCTCAGGTATTCCGGTTTCCTATTGGCGATATTCAGTACCACTCCGTCAGCCACACATATATAATCAGACTTTTCCGCTTTTACCTGCGAGGCAATACGATTCCACACAAGCTTCTTGTCAAACTCGTAACGGATATTAAAATATGTATTCATGTGATGATGTTTATATAAAAAATAAGTTTAGCATTACGGATTGACTGACTATACATTCCAAATGAGTTCTTCCAGGAAGAGATATCGAAATTCTTTTTTGTTCTTTCGTATATACTTCTAATAATATATTCTCTTCCTTACTGGCAGTTGCCATTGTAGATAAAATTTCAGCTGGTTCTAAGAGGACATTTCCATTGATTTTGAAAATGACATCGCCGATATTCAATCTTTCAGATAACATGCTATTTTCTTGAATTTCTAAAATAATCAGACCAATTCCACCATCATAAATGTCTGGATTTAGCAATCTTGACAATGATTGTTCTATAAAGACCCTGATGTTTGAGGGTAGTTCTTTGCAATCCAAAGCCTTTCTGTAATAATAGATTGCCCCTCTTCCGTCAGATTCTGTGTATGACGCTATTGCAAGTGAAATTAACTTCTGAGGATCAGTCACCTCTGTTTGAATTTCTTTATTCAACAACGCACTATATTCAGCAGGGGTTAATTCTTCTGTCAATCCTGCACTTTTACGCAAAAGCATCAAAAAGGGATCTCGCATAATCCTTTCGATTTCTAACGTTCTGAAAGGCGTTGGAATTTCTTTTTTTAATATATCCGACCTTTTCGTATATAACTCTTTCAATTCAATGTTTAGATTTTGGATGTTTATGTCCATACCTGCTGTTATATGGTCAAATCCCATTTCACTGATGGATAAAGAGGCTGTCTTCCTCCCCTGGATATACATGTATGAATTCTCTTAACGATTGCAACAGTGATATTTTTGATTTAAGCACCTTATCCTCATGGAGCAATTTGTTTTTCAAATAAAGTTCGTAATTTCTGTAATTAAGAGATATGTAGTGCGATAATGTGAATGAAAAATTATTTAGCGTGTCATACACATCTTTTTGCCAATAGTATATGTTTTTTATGCAGTTTGCATTGTTACAATTGAAAGACAAGTCTTGTTTGGATATGTTGTATATCTCTTCTTTTATTTTAAAAGTCTGAATCAGTTGAAAAATTCCTGTTTGATATTCCTTATGAAAGTTTTTTGCCCGTTCCTGAAATGTATCTTCCGATTCATTGGGTTTGCGTACATCCCAGAATTTCTGAGGAACTCGTTCTTCAATTCCATTTATCAACACACATAAATCACGATAATTATCTAATAATTCATTCTTTACGATTTCAATGGCATTCTTATATCTCCTTTCAGCGGTATTCTTCGTGTCTCCAATATTGATATTCTGGTGGTTGTTGTTAGTTATATAACCTGAATTGTTATTGGCATAAATAGTATTAGTTTGGATATTCTTTTCTTGAGATACGTCCTTGTTCCTTTTGTTCTTTCTATATTTAATTATAGCAAAGATTGCCGTTATCAAGGTAGGAATTATGCCCGATAATAACCATTCATAATTATCTTGCCAAAAATCGTACATTACAAAATAGAATTAATTATTAGACTATTTCTCACATGGCTCCAATTCACAAAGTACCTCGGAGACTCCATCTCAAAGCGTACTCATAAGCTATTTGTCATTGGCCTCAATGCAGTCAATCAAAATACCTTTTATGTTGTTTTCAAAATACACCATTGTAAATCGCTCCTTGAACATCCGTCTTCCTTCTGCTCCCATTGTATGCCTTGCATTCTTATCATCCAACAATCGTTGTATCGCATCAGCAAGAACTTTGGAATCCTGCGGTTTCACCACAAATCCATTTTTTCCGTCCTTCACCTCATCCCTTATTCCGCCCTCGTCGGTAGAGATTACCGGCAGTCCATTCATCATAGCCTCTATGATGACCAAAGGGAAACATTCGTTGAAATAGAAAGTTGGAAAAACGAAAATATCAGCCGTTTGCAAAAACGCCTCCTTATCTTTGCCATATTTCCTGCCATGATACACGGCGATATCATCCAATCCCCTTGCTTCAATCTCCAGTGCAAATCTCCGACCATCCAGTTCTTTTGTCTCTCCTCCAACAAAGTCGCAAACGAATCTGCATCCCCTTTCTTTTAATGTTTTCAGCGCATCGAGTAGGACCAACACTCCCTTGGAAACTATCAAGTTAGACAAGAACAGAATGTGCGGTACATCATTATGCCTTTCCGCAGAAGTTATTTTGCTATTCGTATCGGGAATCCCATTAGGGCAAATCATCACCTGCTCACGTTTCACAACCTTTTCTATATCAGCATACAGTCGCCACGACAGCAATATAACCTTCGTGTTCCGGTATACCATAGGCAGCAACCATCGGTAAATATGCCTATCCACATCTTTAGCCATCCCCTTGTTATGTTGGTGTATCACCACTTTATGCCTAAAAAGTTTGCACAGCAGTACAAACGGAGCATCCTTCAGAAAGCCCACTCCATGGCAAGTGATGGCAAGATAGCACAGGTCGTACTTGCGCGTAGTCAACAGCCAAAGCGTCTTGGCATAAGCCCCGATGAACCTCACCGCCTTGCGTGCATACAGCGACCACGACCTTTTGTCAATCTCCTCCATCGTGCGCGAAGTGGAAAGATTCACAAAGTCCATTGCAAACTCATCGTTCAGCACGCTACTCTCCTTGATGCTCTGGCTCACCATCGACGAGCCATGTACTGGCGGCGGCATGGGACAAACAAACAGAATCTTTGTATCATTTTCCAACATAATACCTAAATAACTTATGACTATTAACTGAGATAGAAATCCTCTAATCTATAATTCCCATCCTGCAATAGGTTTGACCGACTTAGCTGGTGAGCCAACAATCAGACTATTGGATTCAAACTTGCTTCCCGATACAAAACTTGTTGCACCAATAACGCAATTACTCGGCACATGCGAGCCTTTCAAGATAGTTACTCTGCAGCCTATCCATACTTTATCCCCAATACGAACCTCTTTGTCGGGATTCATTTTTTGGATACACCCCTTGTCACTATAGATGGAATGTGTGTCACTATCCATTACCAAACAATTCCAGGCAAACTGTATGTCACGCCCCATAATGATGCTTTTGTAACATACAAACTGCGAGTTGGCACTTACAGCAAAGTTATCGCCAAGATACATCCTTGCTCCATGCTTAACGAATATCTTCGTTCCCAGTCCGATGTGTGCAGTGTGCTGAAATACCAATTCTCCGCCTCTTTCCACCGTCAAGCAAGTGGTATGCTTGGGGTCCGAGACATCAGCTTCATGGGATCCAATGACAATCATAGCCATACCTACATGATTATCATCTTCAATTATTATTCGTCCTTTAACGCTGACGCGTGTTCCATAGCGGACATAAAACGGTAGCTTCAGCGCCTGTTTCAGTGGCAGGTGGCGGAAGTTAAACCATAATGATTTGGGCAAAGACAGTAAATATTTAAAATAGATATTCATGATTCTTTCGACCGAACTAAAAATTTTTCCCCAAACTTTCGCGTGTCATTGATAATCTTGCAAGGATTACCGACCACAATAGAATAATCAGGAATATTCCCTTTCACAACAGATCCGGCTCCAATGATACAAAATTTTCCAATCTTGGTACCAGGTAAAATCACGGCTCCAGCACCGATGAAACTATTTTCTCCAATGCTGACGCCATTATAAGCAAGAGCATGAAATGAAGAAATACATTCATTAACCTTATTGATAGCTATCAACCCTTTTAGAAAAGACCAATCATGTGTAAGGATTATCACATTAGTAGAAATAACTGCCCCCCCCCATTATGGTCAATCCTCCAGATGGGTCTAAATGCGAATGTGAGTCAATGTATTCCGGACTTCCAATAAAAATGACACCCGCTTTCTTATGGGCTCTTACAATCCATTTGTCATACCCCTTCTGGCTAATCAGTTTTATTGCTACAGCATACCAACGAAATACATAATAACCTATTCTGTTCATGTAACTCATATTTTATACTAATCGTTTATCTCATTTTAAAACATTAATTCCATTGTATTCAGACAATGAATAACTAAATGCGAAAAGCCCATGTTTACCTCCCTATTAGTTTTTTTACATCTTTAATATCAGCTACTTTATCATAAGAATGGATGGTGAAAATCCTTCTCTGAATAAATTCTGGCATCAAGGCAAGAAGCAATATAGGATAAGTTTCTTTCGCAAACGGCCTATAAACAAGTGACTTCATACACTCACAAATGGTCTTCCACCTATCACCATACCGCAAGTTCGTACTAGCCTTCATTTTGTAGAAACGACCTATGAAATGCCTCAATTCATGTTTTCTTGAATACTCCGTTTTCAGTAATAATTTCAGTCCATCGCAAACAGGGTCTCCTTCATCATTTGGGCGAGTTGGCCTTTCTGTAAATGAATTTGTAGCTGGCATCATATAAACAGCTGTCGCTTTCTTTGTATATGCCCAGTCGGTTTTTATTGCAATTCTGGCCCAAGTCAGCAAGTCTTCACCTGAAGTAACCCCCAGAGGAAAACCGCCAATCTCTTGTAGCAAGGACTTCTCAACACACACGGCACTACTCCATACGGGGGGATGGGAGCAACTACATACATCAAAATAATTAGTCAACAAACCCGTATTTCCTTTGAAAGGCAGCTTGTTAAGAATAATCCGATGATTCTCTCCATTTAGGTTATTGACATAGCACGTAGCCCACGCTCTGCTCTTAGGAAATTGATGTATCAGATTTGTAATAGATTCCAGATGATTCTGTTTCCATGCATCATCAGCATCAAGAAAAGCCACATACTCACCACGTGCCTCTGCTGTGCCACGATTACGCGCAGCACTCACACCGCCATTTTTCTGCCTCACTAATCTTATTCTTTCGTCATTGAATGCCTCCACAATAGCAGCGCTATTATCCTTACTGCCATCATCCACTACAACAATCTCAAATACTTGAAATGTTTGGTTGAGTACACATTCCAAAGTTTTTGCAATACTCTTTTCTTTATTATATAAAGGTATAACTACTGATATCATCACTATCTATTAATTTTATCTTCAACTTCAAATACCCCCTGCTTTGTCAGGTCAACTACTTTAAGGAATATGCCGAAAAGCATAAATGGCAATACATATCCTTGTTGAGCATAGGTGATTACATTATCAAAACCCATGCAGAAATAGCAGGCAGCAAACGAACCCGCTGTAGCACCTCCTAAAAGGGTCAATAATATGTCGGTCCTGTATTTCCATGTAATGATTAATATCTTAAATAAAAGAAATACCACAAACATAATATAGAGCCATAAACCTATGTCACCAGATTCAGACATCATTTGAACCCAATCAGAATGAATAAGTAACAATCCTCCCTTGCTATTTATATCCTTTAACCACCCCAACGCACCACCACATCCACTGCCAAATGTAGGATCAGGTTCATAACAATGATTCATAATCTTTTTCCACATATATTCACGCCCATTGGTCTCAATCTTAGCCTGACCCATATTACTAATGGTAACGGTTTCGGCTTGCCTACCAAACATTTTCTCTCTCACAGGTTTAACCAGTAATACAGAACCCACAAAGAGTGCCATCAATAGCATTACGATTGGTATTGACTTCCCTTTTTTATACACAAGAAAGAGCAGTGACAGTCCAAGGATGGATGCCCCGATACCTGTACGTACGCTTTCAAGTACAGAAGACAAAAACAATAATCCAATTGCATAGAGATATTTTCTTTCAGATGTGATAACATACAGCATGACAGGGATGCCTATCAATATGGCATAGAAATCAGCAAGGGAAGCGTATGCAATAAATGTACCTCCGGTGCCAAAACAAAGAAATCTATAAAGTGGGCTAATCAACTTAGCAGATACTCCACCTATCAGAAATGAATAGATTACACAGATTAGTACTGTACGCTTCAGAAATATCCATAAGTCCAGACTATCTTCAATGGCATTATATCCCATCCAAAAATAGAGTATCGGCATGCTAAACTTTAGAATCATCATCCAACCTTGAAACACATAGTTTGAATAGGTCAATGTATATAGATTCCAAACTATAAAAACCAAGTACATTGTCAACGCACTGTCCCATTTCTTTACCCACCTCAATGACATGAAGACCATAATGCATATCCAAATAGCATATTTCACTAACGACAGCGGACCAAGGAACACCATTGCCGTCATAATGCTGAAAAGCAAAAAAGAGAGGTTGGTGCTACAAATACATATTGCACCTTGATTGAAAGGATGGTCAACAACCATACCGCTACGAAAGGCGTATTTCCAAGCATAGTAAATAAGTAGTATACCTACTATACTATTAATAAATAATGCCATATTAACTACAGTTTAGAGTAAAGTGAACGAATCGCGTCCGCATATCGCATTAAGCTATATTGTTGTACATAGTCATATAAAGTCTTTTGACATTTTATATACAGTTTAGTATCATCAAGCAATCTGATAATCTTTTTAGATATATCTTCTACATCTTCTATATTGTGCAATAGACCTACCTTACCGTCTTTCACTACCTCTGGCAGACCGCCTGTATTGCTTGCAACAACAACACACCCGTTGGCCATTGCTTCTATGGCAGTAAGTCCAAACCCTTCACTTCTCGATGGCATAAGCACAATATCTATCTTTCCATACCACTTGTGTAACATATCCTGCGGTTGCCTGCCTGCCCATTCTATGGAGTCGATTAGATGGAGTTCCTCTGCCTGCTTAACCATCGCTGACTTGAGCATACCATCACCCACTACTATCAACTTCACCTCAGGATGATGCTTCTTCACCTCAGCAAATGCAGGCATTACAAGATCCATGCCCTTAATTAACTCCAGGCGACTTACTACACCTATCACTTTAGGCTGATGTATAGTACGGTTGTTGCACATCTGCATACCACATGGAAGCGCATTGTATATCGTGAAATGATTTCCTTTTTTTCTTAACTCATACGCTTCAGAGTAGAGTGTTGAACTACCAAAGTAAGACTCCTCCGCCCGTAGCGTGATGCACTGAAACCCCACTAAGACATATTTTACGACAAAGTGCAACAGGCGCAAGTCGGAATAAATATCTGCTGCAGTGTGAGCTGTGGCAATCATCTTCTTGACACCCAGCAAACGAAGGATAAGAATTGGTATCGCCCCCGGAGCCATATATTGCACGTGTGCCACATCGGGACAGCATGATTTTACCACTCGCCCGAGTCTTTTGAACAGGAACGTCAATGTATGCCATACTCCGACAGGTCGTGTACCATCGGAACTCAGCAGCTTCACCTTGCTACCAGCCTGTTCATAGCACTGTACCATGTCAGGCGAATATTCAAAGTAACAAACTGTCGTCACCTCGTGTCCACCATCCACCAAGGCTTGCACCAGATTCAGTGTCTGTATCTCAGTACCACCTGTCAGCAGGCACGGAATACATACCAATACTTTCATTTATTGAAAATCTTATGTTTGTAATATACCAATGTTGGCCCTAAATCAGTAAGGCAGACATTGATGAAGCAACGGGTCTTGAGGAAGTCCTTCAGCCAGTGCCATAGGGTGATGTCCCCCTCTTTCACATAGAGCAGGTCGATGCTATAGTTCATCATATAGGTACGACGAAACCTACTCCAGTCTATCTTATGTGCAGAATCTGCATAAAGAGCATGCAGATTGACGCCTGCACATGTGGAGGTATATGCTAGTCCCTCATTGCGGAAATTAACCTCCATAAAATAGTTTTTCCCTTCTTTTGTGTGGAGAAACTCCACGCTAAAGGGGCCATGATAGCCTGACTTCTTGATAAATCGATTAATGGCAGCTATATCTACATTAAATTGATTTATGTGTTCAAACACGCCAAAAGCTCCTGCACCTACCAGTCGTGGCCAATGGCGATACTTATGAATTGCACCACCCATCACCACGCCCCGCTCGGTACTGACCCCAACAGCATCAATTTCATACTCTTTCTTAACAAACTCCTGAATAATCAAATATTCGCTGTAACTCCCCTGCCTCAATGCATCTGCCAGTTGATTCTCGGAATGGCAGATATGTATGTCGCTTTTTTCCCCTTTACTGCTTACCAGCGGTTTAGTAATAACAGGGTAGAGTAAATCCTCTGGTATACGTTCTCCACGATGATAAACAATAGAGTGAGGAACAATCAGTCCACATTCTTTAGCCAGTTTGCATTGCGCTTCCTTATTGAAAAGTACTCCCAGTTGTTTGCCCCTACAAGGAGTGAGGAATAGCTTACTGAGTTGAGGTTCTCGTGCATCCACCCATTCTGCTGCCGCATCGAAGGTAGTCATCAGAAGCTGTCCCTTCTCCGCAGCCAACTGTCGAAGCACCACTGTGCATTCATCCAATTCGCTAATCACATAGAGGTTGCCATGCCTAAGGTATTTGCTGTACCGCACGTAGCAGTTATCCTGCTGACAAACTAGAATCAATGTAAAAGGAACTTTACCCTCACCAAAGCTGCGAACGGCACTGAGTGTGTTGTGCGTGGAATCTCCTATAATAATAACTTTCTTCATCTAACTTCAAAATACAATTCCTTATTCCATCGGTTGGCCTTCACGAACATCTCGGGCAAGACGCCGCTCCAGGGCATGCCGCAGGGTGCTTGTGGGAGAATATAGGCATTGATAGCCTCCTGCTTGCAGCAGTACTCCCGCTTGTCCATACGCAAAATGCGCGCGTTGCACCAGTCTATCTTCCAACAGTTGTAAAACCAAAACCATACACAGTATTCGTATTGCGTGATTTGGGTGTGATGAGAGTTGCACAAGGCCGCTGCAATCTCCGCCGTATGAACATGATCGGGCCATCCTTCCCCTTGGCGATGGGGATAATATACCACTGCATCCCGACATTCTTTCAGAAGAGCATCCAGCAAAGCTCTCAGCCGAGCCAACTCAGGGTGTTCTACTGAGATTTCCCCGTCGGGAAAGTCCAGAAAGTGGATATGCTCCTTGCCCAGCCCATAGA
>ERZ791729.928-NODE-928-length-11488-cov-2.273856_pt1 | contig 11488 bp, 9 predicted proteins | sample MGYA00510043_ERZ791729 | MGnify/ENA primary metagenome ERZ791729 (study PRJEB30046, sample SAMN00715149) | human gut metagenome | study: EMG produced TPA metagenomics assembly of the A metagenome-wide association study of gut microbiota in type 2... | reverse complement strand
TTGTTGGCCTGTCAACACCTCCGAGCAGATGAAGCAGTGTGGATTTTCCGGAGCCACTCGCCCCGACAATTGCCACGAACTCTCCCTTTTCCACGCTCATTGACACATCGTCCAAAGCCTTGACCTGATTTTCTCCAGCTCCGTATATTTTTGATAAGTGTTCTACTCTAAGCAGTTCCATTTAATTCTCCTTTTCTTCTCTATGCATTTTTGAGTGCTGTGCGGTCTGTCCTTTAAAGTGCAGCCGCCCCGCGATACAAGTGTATAATACATTATGTAAAGTTACAGGTAGGTTACTTTTAAAAATATTACAGCATAATATAAAAACTCCGGTCAGAACAAAAAATTTTCTGTACCGGAGCTTATATGTTATATGTTTTATGTTATATGTTTTATGTTATATGTTTTATGTTATATGTTTTATATCATATGTTTTATAATTATCTATGCCAATAATTATTTCTGCTTATATGAAGCCAGAAAATCTGCAAGCTTGCCTGTGGCATCCTTTAGTATCTCTGTTCTAGGCAGATATACCACTCTGAAGTGATCCGGCTTATCCCAGTTGAAGCCGCCGCCGTGTATGATGAGTATCTTCTTCTCACGAAGCAGATCCAGTGCAAACTGCTCATCGTTTGTGATATTGAACCTTGCAGTATCAATCTTTGGGAATATGTAAAATGCTGCCTTTGGCTTTACTGCCGAAATTCCCGGTATATCGTTTAATGCCTTGTAGACATACTCTCTCTGCTCATAGATTCGTCCGCCCGGCACAATATACTCACCTACACTCTGATATCCGCCTAAAGCTGTCTGCACTATCGACTGCGCCGGAACATTCGAGCAAAGACGCATGTTTGAGAGCATGTTGAGCCCCTCGATGTAGTCCTTTCCGAGCGCCTTGTTGCCGCTTAAAACCATCCATCCGATACGATAGCCTGCTATCATATGTGACTTTGAAAGTCCGCTGAAGGTCACACAGAAGAGGTCAGGTGCAAGCGATGCAATAGACACATGCTCATAGTCATCCATAACAAGCCTGTCATATATCTCGTCTGAAAAAATCATAAGCTCGTACTCTCTTGCCACATCAACTATCTGCTGCAGCACCTCCCTTGGATAAAGCGCTCCTGTCGGATTATTCGGGTTTATTATTACGATAGCCTTTGTCTTGTCTGTAATCTTCTTTTTGATATCTTCTATGTCCGGATACCATTCTGACTGCTCATCACAGATATAGTGCACTGCCGTGCCTCCCGCAAGTGTAACGCAGGCTGTCCAAAGCGGATAGTCCGGTGCCGGCACCAGCACCTCATCACTGTTGTCAAGAAGTGCCGACATGCTTAAGTTTATAAGCTCGCTGACTCCGTTTCCGGTGTAGATATCCTCAACCGTCACATTAGGAAGCTTTTTGAGCTGTGCATATTGCATGATTGCTTTTCTTGCTGAAAAAAGTCCCTTGGAGTTGGAATACCCCTCACAGTCCGTGAGCTGGCGTGACATATCATATATCACCTCATCAGGTGTCCTGAAGCCAAACGGCGCCGGATTTCCTATATTGAGCTTCAACACATTTGTGCCGTTTTCCTCCATGCGGGCCGCCTCATCCACCACCGGTCCTCTTACATCATAAAGCACATTATCTAGTTTTCTGGATTTTCCAAATTCTCTCATCCTGACAATCTCCTTTTATTTTCGTAACAATTCCTGTATCCGCTATACTATCCCAGAAGCTCAAAAACGGCCTCGGCATCAAATACCACCTGTTTTACCTTATCAACCTCAATCTGATAAAGTGCATTTGCTGCCAGATGCTCTGCAGCCTGCTCGAGATCTCTTATACCCGATGTGTTCTCGTGAAGCTTAATCACTGCATCAAGTCCGTCCTCTGTGAGAACGCACTCCTCCTCCTTCATTCCCATTCGCTCAAATACCTTGCGCAGGGCAAATCTCTGGAAGATGACCTTCTTCTCTTCATCAGTATAGTCCGGAATGTCAATCACCGCAAAACGAGACATAAGCGGTGCTGAAATCTGTGATTTATCGTTGGCTGTGGCAATCGGATATACTCCGACTGTCGGCACCATACATTCCATATAGTTGTCTGTAAAGCCCAGATTGTCAAGCAGTGTCAAAAGCACATCTGCAGGATTTCCGTTGCCGTTTTTGCTCGAGGCCTTGTCAAGCTCATTGATGATAAATACAAGATTTGACTCTCCCGCCTGTGAAAATGCCTCCATAATGATTCCCGGCTTTGCGTTTGAATAGATTCTTGAGCTTCCTGTGAGCTGCTCTGCATCATTTATGGAGCTCATGTCAAGTGTGGTCCATGGAAGCTTCAGAATACGCGCAACCGCATATGCAATCTGCGACTTTCCCGTTCCTGCCGGTCCACAGAGCAGCAGTCCGTAGGCAGGAAGTGTATGCGTCCTGTTTATCTGGATAATGGTCTCAATTATTCTCTGCTTCACGCTCTCCATGCCGTAAAGCTCCTCGTCGAGTATGCGCCTTGCCTCCACAGGGTCAATTGCTTCAAAATAATTTCCCTTCCACTGGATATTCATCATGATGGAAAGTGCTCTCTGCGCATGACGTCTCTCCTCAGGTGATACCTCGCTTGAACGCGCGACTGCCAGGTTTCTTCTGGCCCAAAGCAGTATATTGTCAGGCAGTGTACGGCCTGCACAGGTCATGAAATCTGTGATACTCTGTATACTGGTAAGCTTCATGCTGTCGCCCTCTTCCTCGTAATCATCAAGGTCCGGCTCATCCTCGGGCATAGTGCTCGCAAAAAGTCTCTCCATCATATACTGCAGGAATCCGTCCTCTGCAGACAGCTTTGTGCCTCTGCCGAGAGCCACCTCCCTCACCTTGTATACTGCGTATCCATCAGGTGTATTGGCTCCTGAAAGCTGCACCTTTATGTGATTTTCGCCAAGCCACTTAAAAAGGCTCACGAAGCGCGAATCAATGCGCAGGATATCAGCACTGGTCACGCCATCACCATCCTCAAATTCAAAGGATGTACGCTTTATCGGATTTGTAAACATACCAAGCGCATGATGCGCCCACTCCTTTTGCTTATTGTCTATAACAACAATCGGTTTATCAGCAGATGCCTTTGTCTCTGTCGAATGAAATGTCTCATATGTACACTCCGGATGCTCATTTGCTACCGGTGTATCGCTAAAATCAAATACTGGCATTTTTATTCCTCTCTTTTCGTAATTGTATTTTTTCATCATACCCTGTCAAAGGCTACGTCCTGTACCACCTCGCCCGCGATGATAAGTCCTGCCACTGATGGTACAAATGCAAGGCTTCCCGGAATATCCCTGCGCTGCGTGCACTTGTGAGCGGCACCCGGCGGGCAGATGCAGTCGGTTCTGCAGCTTATAGACATATCCTCTATCGGTCTTGTAGGCTTCTCCTCAGAGTATACCACCTTGAGCTTTTTCACGCCACGTTTTTTAAGCTCACGGCGCATGACCTTTGCAAGAGGACACATGCTGGTCTTATATATATCAGCCACCTTAAATGCACTTGCATCCAGCTTATTTCCTGCCCCCATACTGCTCATGATAGGGATATTTTTCTCCTGTGCCTTCATAACAAGCGCTATCTTTGCTGTGACCGTATCGACCGCGTCAACTATATAATCATACTCATCAAATGGAAATTCATCAGCATTTTCCGGCAAAAAGAAGCACCTGTGTGTCACGACACTGACATCCGGATTAATCTCATGAATTCTCTCTTCCATCACATCTGTCTTGTATTTTCCGACTGTCTTTCGGGTTGCGATTATCTGTCTGTTCAGGTTTGTAAGACACACCTTGTCATCATCGATAAGGTCAATCGCTCCTACACCGCTTCTGACTAACGCCTCGCAGACATATCCGCCCACTCCTCCTATTCCAAATACTGCGACTCTTGCGCCCTTTAGCCTATCCATCGCCTCTTTTCCCAGCAAAAGCTGTGTTCTTGAAAACTGATTTAACATTTATTTCTCCTTTTCGTCTCTGACCACACCGACACCGGCAGAAATCAGGAGTCTTACTGTATTCTTAAGCAAGCTCCAGTCATCCTTGGACAGCTCATCGGCAGCCTTTATCATCTCAATAAGCTGCCTAAATGACATCTGGTCAAGGTTCTCAAAATTGGAGTCCGATGCTATTGAAAAAAGCACATTTACAAACTGCTTTCGCTGTGCCTCATCCATACTGCCTATCCAGTTTCTGAGTGTCTTGTCAAGGCGCACACTGTTTTTGTCAAGCCCATCCGCCTTTATAATACGTCCGCCCATTATCTCCCATGAAAAAGCATCATGCTGCAGCGGCCCTGAATTAGTGCTTCTTACCACCTCATAATCGTCCACATGCTCAAGCAATAAGCCAACAATGGATGACTGTGGCAGAAATGTCTCTATTCTGTCAAAAATTCTTTTGTAGCCTGTCGTATATATCATCTTGTGATTGAAGCCCGGCCCGTCAAAATTAAACACCCTTATAATGACATCCTGCACCTCTTTATCCACATGCATGGCCGCAAACACCGCCAGATTTCCACCCTTTGAGTGTCCGCCTATCCACAGCTTTCTTGTATTGATGCTTTTATTGTTGATATTTTCATCATCTAAAGCTTTATCATTTATGGCTTTTTCATTTATGCCCCTATCATCATTGCATATATATGCTGCCACCTGCTTTAAATATTTTTTCGCCTTATTCTGTCCCGGTGTCTCATCGAGATAGCTTAGATTAAAGTTTTCCTTCCAGCCGACCACTGAGTGGTCTGTACCACTGTAGGAAATGAAATATGTGCCGTCAGGCAGCTCTATCGTAACTGCAGAAAACTGCGACTCCTCTTTTTCACTAATATCGTATATATAATATCTCAAAATACAGTCAGCATAGCGCCTTGAGTGCGCCAGCTTTTGAAGCAGCCTCGCGGAGTGGCGGAAAAGATTAGGCATCTGCTCAATCTCATCATCACTGTGATCCGCACAGTAAAGACTTGAAAGCTGTTTTATCGTAAGGTATGACTTCTTTGCATCCGGCATATATGGCTTCATCTGCACATAAATAAGCTGTGAAAAAATCAGTCCGTCCACCTCATTTACATGCACCTCATCAAAGCCTATATCTCCACGCCAGTCAATATAATCCATGATATCTGCCATACAATGCCCTCCTGAAATATATCTGTCTTATTCATCATAGTGATCTAGGAAGCTGTGCTTTATGCCATCCTTTTTATATGCTACAACCGTAGCCAGATTTACATTCTCCACGCTCTTAAATATATTTGCCTCGACAAAAGGATTCACCTTTTTAAGATTAGCGATGAGCTGCTTTATCTCAACACGCTTTGAGCGGTTTTCCTCATTATTGCAGGTGGTACAGGTATCTGTAAACTTGCAGGCACACTGTATGAAATGCAGACCGTTGTAATCACGCCATGCCTTGATATCGTCCTCCCTGACCAGGTAAAGAGGCCTGATAAGCTCCATGCCCTCAAAGTTTGTGCTGTGAAGCTTAGGCATCATGGTCTGTACCTGTGCACCGTAGAGCATACCCATGAGTATCGTCTCAATAACATCATCATAGTGATGTCCGAGCGCAATTTTGTTGCAGCCCAGCTCCTTTGCAAATGCATACAGATGTCCTCTTCTCATCCTCGCACATAAATAGCATGGCGATTTTTCGATATCATATACAGCATCAAATATATCTGACTCAAAAATAGTGGCAGGGATGCCAAGGTTCCTGCAGTTTTCCTCTATGACATGCCTGTTTGCCTCATTGTAGCCCGGGTCCATGACGAGAAACTTCACATCAAAATCAAACTTGTTGTGATGCTTAAGCTCCTGAAACAGCTTTGCCATAAGCATGGAATCCTTACCGCCCGAGATACACACTGCAATCTTATCCCCCGGCTTTACAAGCTCATAGGTGTTTATCGCCTTTGTAAACTTGCGCCAGATGGATTTCTTAAATTTCTTTCTGATGCTTTGCTCCACATCTGCCTTTATATCGCGCTCTGCCACCTCATCCTCTTTCATGGCATCAAGCAGCCAGCTTATATAGCCTCCCTTTAAGCTTGCCGCATCAAAACCTTTTTCTGTGAGATACTCTGCCACATCCACACTCGTCTTACCACGGCTGCAGACTATGACAAGCTTCTTATCATGTGGCACCCTCTCATCTGACTCTATTTCCTCTGCCTGAATATTGAGTGCTCCCTTTATGGCACCGTGCGCCACCTCTTCCTCACTTCTTATATCTATTATCTGATAGCTGTTACTATCCAGCTTTTTAACTTCTTCTATACTAAGCTGCATTTTATTTCTCCTATATTATTTCCGCAATGACTTTATTTCCTGAAATATCCTGTACTCATAATATGCCGTCACCACAAGGATGAGCCCTATCATAATGAGGCTGTATACATCGCGGATTGCTATTCCAAACGCATCACACACGCATGGCACCAAAAGCCCCGCAGTAAAAACAAGCTTCACAAACATTAAAAGCCTGAGTGAATACTTTCTGATATTGCCCACACACAGCTCCGCTGCTATGTGGTTTAGCTTTTCCGGATAATGCTGCAGCCATGTGATTGCAATGTATACAAGCAAAAGCACAAGTATATTGGCCACAAACTTAAATACCTGTATGTGATAGCACACTCCATAATAAATCTGTAAGCCTATATACGCAAGAGCTAAAAGCGCATCTATTGCCTCAAGCACCGCCGAAGCAAAGGTCATATCTCTTTTTCTCATATAAATCTACTACCTTTCATTAACACCTTAAACACGTAAAAATAAGGTAAAACGATATTGTTTCTCTTTAAACTATCTAATTTTATCATATTATGGACTATCTTTCTAGAAAAATTGTGATATAATAATCAGGTTAAAGGAATTTTATTTAAAAATTAATAATACAACGAGGTTTAATCGAAAATGAGCAAATTAACAATACCAAAGAACTATTCTTCGGCACTGAATCTTCACGATACACAGCTTGCCATCAAGACTGTTAAGGATTTCTTCCAGGGCATGCTCGCACAGCGTCTTTCCCTGACACGTGTTTCAGCACCGCTTTTCGTTGATCCTACAACAGGCTTAAACGATAACTTAAACGGATATGAAAGACCTGTTACCTTCGGCATCCTTGAGCAGGGTGACAAGGAGGCTGAGGTCGTTCACTCTCTTGCCAAGTGGAAGAGATATGCATTAAAGAAATACGGCTTTTCTCTCGGCGAGGGCATCTACACAGATATGAATGCCATAAGACGTGATGAGGAGACTGACAATATCCACTCTATATTTGTTGACCAGTGGGACTGGGAGAAAATCATCCGCAAGGAGGACAGAAACTTAGACTTCCTTGAGGAAACAGTAAAGACCGTATACAAATGCCTGCGCAAGACCGAGCAGTACATGGCTATACAGTACGACTACATAGATTTGATTCTGCCAAAGGATATCACCTTTATCACCACATCAGAGCTTGAGGAAATGTTCCCGGACAATACTCCAAAGGAGCGCGAGTATTATTTTGCAAAGGCAAAGGGTGCAATCTGTGTAATGCAGATTGGTGACAAGCTTGCAAACGGAGAGCCTCACGACGGACGTGCCCCTGACTATGACGACTGGGCTTTAAACGCTGATATCATCGTATACTATCCTGTTCTTGATATCGCACTTGAGCTTTCATCAATGGGTATCCGTGTAGATGAGAAAGCCCTAAAGGAACAGCTTGACAAGGCCGGATGTCCTGAGCGTGCCAAGCTTCCATTTCAGAAGGCTATCCTCAACAAGGAGCTTCCATACACTATCGGAGGCGGAATCGGACAGTCACGAATCTGTATGTTCTTCCTCAGAAAGGCTCATATCGGTGAGGTACAGAGCTCACTGTGGCCTGAGGAGACAATTAAGGCATGTGAGGAGCATGGTATTCAATTGCTATAATCTGCATACCATACTTTACTGTTTGTTATTAGTCTGTATAAATTTAATACACTACACTAATTAATTATTCCTGAATGTAACTAAAAACCTGCTGTGTCCATCATGCATGACACAGCAGGTTTTATTTTATCTATACAAACATCCTCCAGGCAGCCCTGATCTGCGAATGCAGCCTCTCAAACTGCCAGTGGGTATTGCTCTTTATGATACTGTTTGGATCATTTATAGTAAAGCCCTCATCATCATAGCCTGTGATCACCATAAAATGTCCATTGTCTGTGAAATCTCCCGGACCGACATTTACGACTATCAGATTGCCCTCATCAAGCCTTTCTTTAAATGTATCCTCATCCACCTTTATAGTCTTTGCATTTACCCCGTAGTGCCTGCAGCCCTTGCTTATAAGATGCCCGCAGCCATCCACACTGTAGCCGGCCTCCTTTGCATACTCTGCCACCGCAAGAGGGGACGCCTGTGCATCATGTGTCAGATATAATACAACCATCGAAAGTGCAGTCGGACCGCAGCCACTCGCCGCAAAATAATTGCCACTGTACTTTTCATAGCCCCATCTCTTATCCCACTGCTGCAAAAGAGGTACTGTATCCTGCGAGGCCTCTGCAGTCAGATCAATATCATGCTCTTTCGAATGCTCCTTAGGATACTCATATATGAAGTCAATTGCCTCATCATTTTTCTTTGCAAGCTCCTTTAGCTGCCCCGGATACTTTGCACTGTGAAGTATCTCATCAAGCTTCGTTTCCTTGTCAGGCTCGCTGCTTTGCTTTGCAGCGTTTACATCAGCCTCTGAGCTGTTTTGATTTTTTTCTGAATCCATTTTAGATGCGGTAAGTGAATTATTATTCTTCTGCACATCAACATTCCCTGATTGTGTCTTATTATCAGCACTTGCCACAGAGTCTGCTACAGGAACCAAAAGCTGCATGCCGCACGCCAGAAATGTTGTTATGATTATCGCTGCGCAAAGGACTATTGCGCCTATCTTCATGCGCCTGTTGCGACGCCTTGCATGTTTTATGCTTCCCTGCCTTCTATGAGTTTTCTTATGTGTCTTTCCCATTGTTCTCCTCTTACTTATCCCAGCTTATCAACCTCATCCATCCAGATACGTCCGCACGCATCAGAAGGCATCCTTAGGTCTCCTCTCGGTGAGACCGCCACTGTTCCTACCTTTGGTCCATCCGGCAGACATGAGCGCTTGAACTGCTGTGCGAAAAATCTGCGATAGAAGTTCTTAAGCCATTTGAGAATAAACTCATCATCATATTTTCCTTCAAATGCTATCCTTGCAAGGCGGTAAACCTTGGCAGGAGCATAGCCGCAGCGCAGCATATTGTAAAGGAAGAAGTCATGCAGCTCATAAGGGCCCACAAGATCCTCTGTCTTCTGTGAAATCTTACCGTTTTCAGGTGGTAAAAGCTCAGGAGAAACAGGTGTATCAAGCACATCAAGAAGTGTACTTTCCAGCAAATCGCTGCCACAGGTATCTGCATAGTATTTTACCAGATGGCGCACCAGAGTCTTTGGAACCGATGCATTTACAGCATACATGGACATATGGTCTCCGTTGTAGGTAGCCCAGCCGAGTGCCAGCTCTGACAAATCTCCTGTACCTATAACCATTCCGTTTTCCTTGTTTGCGATATCCATAAGTATCTGTGTGCGCTCGCGTGCCTGTCCATTCTCGTAGGTGACATCATGCACAGACGGATCCTGTCCGATATCCCTGAAATGTATATTTACAGCATCCTTTATATCCACCTCGATAAATGTAGCTCCAAGGCATTTAATGAGATTTACCGCATTGTCATATGTGCGGTCTGTTGTTCCAAAGCCCGGCATAGTAACTGCCGCTATATCCTTGTGATCCTTTCCCAAAAGGTCAAATGCTCTCACCGTGACAAGCAGTGCCAGTGTGGAGTCGAGTCCTCCTGAAATACCGATAACCGCGGTCTTGCAGTTGGTATGCTCTAATCTCTTTTTAAGCCCCATAGCCTGAATCATAAGAATCTCATCACAGCGTCTGTCCCTGTCTGTCTTGTCTGCAGGAACAAAAGGAGCCGGATTCACATAGCGGCTAAGAGTGGTATCCTTTACCTCAAGATCAAACTCAGCCCATCTGTGATCATCCTCGACAACAAATGTTGTCATCCTGCGCCTCTCAGTCTCTATTCTTTCTACATCAAACTCGCTGTATATAGTCTCATTTGTAAAGCGCTTTGACTCGGCAAGCACATTTCCGTTTTCACAGATGAGATTGTGTCCTGAGTAGACCACATCCTGTGTGGACTCACCGTCTCCCGCTGACGCATAAATATATCCACAGATTAATCTGGCAGACTGTCCGCTCACAAGCTCTCTCCTGTATATTGCCTTGCCTGTCACCTCATCTGATGCAGACAGATTTACAATCACAGTGGCACCAGACATCGCGTGTCTGATGCTCGGCGGGTTCGGAGTCCAAAGATCCTCACAAAGCTCCACCGCTATCTTAAGCTTTGGCAGCTGCTTGCAGCTAAAAATAAAATCAGTATCTACAGACACCTGCTGTCCATTTTTCAGTGTGACATATGTGCTTAAGTTTTCTCCCGATGCAAAATGCCTTGCCTCATAAAACTCATTATAGTTTGGCAGAAATGTCTTTGGTACCATGGCAAGTACTTCTCCGCGAGATACAACTGCCGCCATATTATAGAGCATGCCGTTTATCTCATATGGAAGCCCTATGAAAAATATGCCGTCAAGGCTCCTGCTGTAATCTGCAATCCCTATAAGCTCATCCTCTGCTGCAGCTATGAGCTTATCCTGCCAGAAAAGATCCTGACAGGTATATCCGGTAATGCAAAGCTCCGGGAAAACAACCACCTTTGCCCCGTTGTCAGTGCACTCCTTCATAAGAGCTTTAATAAGCTGTCCGTTGTATACAGTATCAGCTACCTTTACCTTTGGTGTCGCTGCAGCGACCTTTATATATCCGTCCTTCAATTAGCGCATCTCCTTCAACTCATCCACCGTAAACTCATATGCCTTATTACAGAACTGGCACTTTACCTCAATGCTCTCGCCATCTGCGATAATGGAATCAAGATCCTTTTTGCTAAGTGTGGAAAGTGCTCTGCTCACACGCTCCTTTGAACAGTCACAGTGGAAGCGTGTCTCAGTCGTATCTGTGATTTCAAGCCCGAAATCCCCTAAAATTTCCTCAAGTATCTGCTCCGGAGTCAGCCCCCTGTCAAGCATCTGTGTCACAGAATCAATCTCTGTGATTTTCTTTTCAAGCCTGTCCACAACCTCATCCGGTGTAAACGGCATAAGCTGGATGATAAATCCGCCTGCCTGCTTTACGCTCTGGTCCTTATCCACCAGCACGCCGGTGCGGGTCATATCCGCCAGCACCTGTGCCAGCGGGAACTCGATCTCGTTATACAGCGCATCCTCGCCGCAGGCGGTGATCTCGGCCTTCATCCGGGCAAACAGATCGGCCCG
>ERZ791729.926-NODE-926-length-11494-cov-1.615176_pt1 | contig 11494 bp, 8 predicted proteins | sample MGYA00510043_ERZ791729 | MGnify/ENA primary metagenome ERZ791729 (study PRJEB30046, sample SAMN00715149) | human gut metagenome | study: EMG produced TPA metagenomics assembly of the A metagenome-wide association study of gut microbiota in type 2... | reverse complement strand
GGAAAAGAAGGTATCCTGATGGACTTCTTCCTTGAAAACGGTAATATCAAGATCAATTTGACCCGCGATAATGACTCTGCTACCGGTACGCCGAGCAACGATGCTTATCAGGAAATCAGAGCTCAACTAAATGATCTGAACAAGCAAATGATGACTATATATGAATCCATGTCAGATACTACACTGACTGACGAGCAGCGTGAAGCCAAAATGAAGGAAATGAACGATCTGCAAGAAAAGTCAATGGAAATCACTAAGGCAGGTATTGCTAAGAATATCACTAACCTGGTGGGCGTTCATTTGCTGAAGAATAACTACTACTACCTTGAAGTAGACGAACTGGATCCGTTGATGCCGCAAATTCCCGCTGAATTTGCTAACGATGAAGTAATCATCAAGATCAAAGGAAACGTAGAAAAGATGAAAGCTACTGCTGTAGGCCAGAAGTTCACAGATTTCGAAATGGCAACTCCTGATGGAAAACCGGTGAAACTGTCTGACTATGTAGGTAAAGGCAAAGTGGTACTCATCGACTTTTGGGCAAGCTGGTGTGGTCCTTGCCGTCGCGAAATGCCGAACCTGGTAGAAGCTTATGCTCAATACAAGAACAAAGGTTTCGAAATCGTAGGTGTATCTTTGGATCAAAGTGGCGAAGCATGGAAAGATGCTATCGAGAAGCTGAACATCACTTGGCCGCAAATGTCTGACCTGAAATACTGGAATTGCGAAGGCGCTCAGTTGTATGCAGTAAGCAGCATTCCTCACACTGTATTGATCGACGGTGAAGGAACTATCATCGCACGCGGATTGCACGGTGAAGAGTTGCAAACAAAATTGGCAGAAGTTTTGAAATAATTTTCGTACGGGAAAGAATAATCCCTATTCAAGATTATTTTTATAGTATAACCTCGCCTGTTACACGTATGTGTAGCAGGCGAGATTTTTTGTATCTACTTACTACATAGGGTTTTCCATTTCGAACAACTTTTAAAAGACCTACAAAATAAAAAGTTTCCCATTTCCCTTCCAACAATGATTGAGTATCAGTCGATTAACATATTTTATAGACACAAAAGTTTTCCAAAAATAAAAACTTTCAGATAAGTTTATACCTTTGTACTCCCAATTCAAATGGATAACAAAGTAATAAAAATGAGACCATGATACAGACTGTAATCAAAAGAGACGGACGAGTAGTCGGCTTTAATGAAGAGAAAATAGTAACTGCAATCCGTAAAGCAATGTTACACACGGACAAAGGTGAAGACCTGCAATTGATACGCCAGATCACAGATCACATATCCTTTAAGGGAAGTGCACAAATGACGGTGGAAGCCATTCAGGATGCAGTAGAAATGGAGCTGATGAAAAGTAGCCGGAAAGATGTGGCACAAAAGTATATTGCTTACCGCAACCAGCGTAGCATTGCCCGCAAAGCCAAGACGCGTGATATGTTTCTGGAGATTATAGAGATCAAGTCCAACGATGTGACACGGGAAAATGCCAATATGAACGCCGATACTCCGGCGGGCATGATGATGAAGTTTGCCAGTGAAACCACCAAACCGTTTGTAGACGACTATTTGTTGAGCGACGAGGTACTGGAAGCTGTACACAACAATTATCTGCATATTCATGATAAGGACTACTACCCTACCAAAAGTCTGACATGCGTTCAACACCCGCTGGACCGCATTTTGTCCTGTGGCTTTTCTGCCGGACATGGCGAATCACGTCCTGCCAAACGCATCGAAACAGCAAGTATCCTGGGATGTATCTCACTGGAAACTGCCCAGAATGAAATGCATGGTGGCCAGGCTATTCCTGCATTCGATTTTTATCTGGCACCTTATGTACGCAACAGCTACATCGAAGAAATCAAGAATCTGGAAGAACTGAACGGAAAGGATTATTCACATCTTTATCAGAAGGAACTTACAGACTACCTGCAACAGCCGTTGGATGGCCTGTCCGACGAAAAACGCATTGTACAACATGCCATCAACAAAACTGTAGCACGTGTACACCAGTCCATGGAAGCATTCATTCATAATATGAATACCATTCACTCACGTGGCGGCAATCAAGTCGTATTCAGCTCTATCAACTACGGCACAGATACATCAGCCGAGGGACGTTGCATCATCCGCGAGTTACTGAAAAGCACCTATCAGGGCGTAGGCAATGGCGAGACTGCCATCTTCCCTATCCAGATATGGAAAAAGAAACGTGGCGTAAGTTATCTGCCGGAAGACCGCAACTATGATCTTTACCAACTTGCTTGCAAAGTAACCGCACGCCGTTTCTTCCCGAACTTCCTGAACATGGACGCTACATTCAACCAAAGTGAAGAATGGAAAGCAAACGATCCTCAGCGTTATCAGCACGAAGTGGCAACCATGGGATGCCGCACACGTGTATTCGAAAACCGTTTCGGACCGAAAACATCCATCGGACGCGGAAATATTTCTTTCTCCACCATCAACATCGTACGCCTGGGCATCGAATGCATGAAGATAGAAGACGAAGAATTGCGTATAGCCAAATTCTTCGCCAAACTGGATGCAATGCTCGAAGTTACAGCCCGCCAACTCCACGAACGCATGGAATTCCAAAAAACAGCATTTGCCAAGCAATTTCCGCTGTTAATGTCTGCTTTATGGGTGGGTAGCGAAAAGCTGAAACCTAACGATACGATTGCTTCTGTTATCAATCAGGGAACACTGGGTATCGGTTTCATCGGTCTGGCAGAATGCCTGGTAGCCCTTACAGGAAAACATCATGGAGAATCGGAAGAATCACAAAAACTGGGAGTGAAGATAGTAACCTATATGCGCGATCGTGCCAACCAGTTCTCCGAACAGTATCACCATAACTACAGTGTGCTTGCCACGCCTGCCGAAGGCTTATCAGGTAAGTTCACAGGTGCCGACCGTAAGAAATTCGGGGTATTGCCAGGCATTACAGACCGAGATTATTATACAAACTCCAATCATGTACCCGTATATTATAAGTGCAGTGCCCGTCATAAAGCTGAAGTGGAAGCTCCGTATCACGATCTGACACGTGGCGGACACATCTTCTATGTAGAAATAGACGGTGATGCAACACATAACCCCGAAGTTATCATGCGTGTAGTGGATATGATGGATCAGTATAACATCGGATACGGTTCAGTAAACCATAACCGTAACCGTTGCCTGGAATGCGGCTACGAAAATTCAACTCCGAATCTGGAAGCTTGCCCTAAATGCGGAAGCACCCACATCGATAAATTACAGCGTATCACCGGTTATCTGGTAGGTACTACCGACCGATGGAACAACGCTAAATTGGCGGAGCTGAACGACCGTGTCATTCATAACTAAGTAATTTTTAATTGAATCATGCTTTCCATTCTTGATATTATAGAAGATACCACAGTGGATGGTCCGGGCTTCCGGACCTCCATTTATGCTGCCGGATGTCCGAACAGATGCCCGGGCTGTCACAATCCTGAATCCTGGGATATCGACCGGGGGCATTGGATGTCAACAGACGAAATATTGGAAAAAGTACTTGCCGACGACTTTGCAGATGTAACATTCAGTGGCGGAGACCCGATGTACCAGCCGGAAGGATTTGCAAAACTGGCATGCGCCATTAAGGAAAAAAGCGGTAAAAATATATGGTGTTATACCGGATATACATTTGAAACTCTGCTGCGCAATCCTCTACAGGCCAAACTATTGCAATACATCGATGTACTGGTGGATGGAAAATTCAAACAAGAACTGCGGGATGAAAGCCTGTGCTTCCGCGGAAGTAAAAACCAACGCCTGATCGACGTACAGGCTTCACTGCGGACAGAAGAGGTAGTGGCCTACAACTATAACCCTGTCCCTCGTATCGCTTAATATTCAGCAAACATAAGGAGATGCTTCTGATGCATCTCCTTCCCTGCCCACCTTCTCAAAAATTCCCGTAATTATACCTTGTATCACTTTTTTGTTTTCTCAAAAAGCCGTACCTTTGCGGCGCTTTTCAAGAATAGGTATAATAGTAGGATAACATTTTTATAATATGAATTCGCCAAACGAATTAAAAGAAATTACCCGGTTTTTACTGGAGTATGCCAATCGTCTTATGGGTTCCGGTGTACACACCTCGCGCGTGATACGAAACACTCGCCGCATCGGAAAGTCACTGGATGTAGACGTGAAAATGAGCCTTTTTCAAAAGACTATGGTAGTAAGCGTATGCGACATCGACAGCACTGAAGTTTATAATGAAGTAGCCATCATCCCCGCTTTTCCCATCAGTTTTGAGCTGAATGCCGAACTGAGTGCACTCAGCTGGGAAGCTTATGACAATCATCTGCCTCTCGACACCCTGTGGGGAAAAATACGAGAAAATCATTGCACGCCCCAAAATGGACCCACTTTGCACACTGTTCCTGGTGGGATTTGCCAATGCATCATTCTGCGCCTTGTTCGGTGGCGACTGGACTGCACGTCTCATTGTATTCTCTGCCACTCTCATAGGTTTCTACGTCAAACAAATTATGCAGAAAAAGAAAATCAACCATTACCTTGTTTTCATAGTCTCTGCATTCATCGCTTCCATGGTTGCTTCTTCAGCTTTGACACTGGAAACCACCGCCGAAATTGCCATCGCTACAAGCGTTCTTTACCTGGTACCCGGAGTACCTCTGCTGAATGGTGTTATCGACATTGTAGAAGGGCACGTACTCACCGGATGCACCCGCCTTATTCAGGCTTTATTGCTGGTACTATGTATTTCTGTAGGACTTTCCTGTACTCTTATGTTAATTAGAAATAGTTTATTATGATGCTTGTCGATATACTTACAGACGGCATATTCGCCGCTGTCGCCGCTATCGGTTTCGGAGCGATTTCAGATCCTCCTTTACGTGCTTTCCCTTCCATTGCTTTGCTTGCCGCCATCGGTCATGCCCTGCGCTTCTGCCTGATGACATATCTGGGAGTGGATATTGCTACTGCGTCCCTATGTGCTTCTTTCAGTATCGGTATGGGAAGTTTGGTTCTGGGAAAACGCATCTATTGCCCTATGACTGTGCTATATATCCCTGCACTGCTACCAATGATTCCGGGTATGTATGCCTACAAAATAGTATTCTCGCTCATCATGTTCATGCAGAACCTGAAAGTGCCCGAATTACAGGAAAAATATCTGATTGACTTATTTACGAATTCAATCATTACCTGTAGTGTTATCTTCATGTTGGCAGTGGGCGCTACTATACCGTTGTTCCTGTTCATCAAACGGGCCTTCTCCATGACAAGACACGAGAAAAAATAAAAGTTGAAAATTAAAAATTTAAAGATTGCGTATGGAAGTTTTTTGGAAAACAATCGCACAATATAATGAAGGAACCTGGATAGCCCAGATCGTTATAACCGTTGTAGGCATCTTGCTGACCATACTTCTCTATCAGAAACCGACACTACTAGTCAAGCGGCTGATGAAGGGATATATGGTGTTTTTAAATAGCTGGATTTCTATCGTCTACTACATGATTTATTGTGGTGACCGGAATTACAATTATATACTTGCCATATTTTGGGGCATAATCGCACTTATCTGGCTATGGGACCTCATTACGAACTATACTCCGTTTGAACGTTACCATAAATATGACAAGCTGACTTACATATTGTATGCCATGCCGTTCCTTTACCCTCTCCTCTCATGGGCACGAGGCATGGAATTCCCGATGATGACTACCTGTGTCATGCCCTGTTCCGTAGCCGTATTCACTATCGGATTGTTGTTGGCGTTTTCCCGTAAGGTCAATCTATTGGTGATCCTTTTCCTTTGTCACTGGGCACTCATTGCTTTCTCCAAGGTTTACGTCTACAAAATTCCGGAAGATTTATTATTGGCCAGTGCAACCGTACCTGCCATCTATCTCTTCTTCAAGAACTACTTCGACCAGAATCTGCATAAGGAAACAAAACCAAGTGCCAAATATACCAACTGGATATTAATAGCACTTTGCTTAGCAATCGGAATATTTCTGAGTATTACGATATTTCACGAGCTGGCAGGATAATAAAAAGAGGAATGATGAAGGGAGCGTTCATCATTCCTCTTTTTATCTTCAATCATTTCTTTCCTTGGTTCGCCACCGCTTCCATCAACTTCTTTATCTCCTCCGGATCTCCCAGAAAATAATCCTTCGTCAAATTCAGGTCGTCATCGAATTCGAATACATAAGGCACAGCAGTCGGCAGATTCAGCTTTACAATATCTTCATCGGAGATACCTTTCAGGTGTTTGATAATTCCTCGCAAACTGTTGCCGTGCGCTACTACAAGTAGTTCATCTGCAGTCTTCAGATTCGGGAAAATCACACATTTCCAATAAGGCATAATGCGTTCTATTGTATCTTTCAGCGACTCTGTACGAGGCAATTCGGCATCGGGCACTTCATTGTATCGAACCTCAAAACGTGGATTACGGGGATCATCTTCAGCCAATGCATGTGGAGCTACATCGTAGCTGCGACGCCAGACTAACACCTGTTCTTCACCATATTTTTCAGCAGTCTCCGCCTTATTCAGCCCTTGGAGCTGCCCGTAGTGCTTCTCGTTCAGACGCCAAGATTTTTCTACCGGTATCCAGTCCTGATCCATACGGTCCAGCACCACATCCAACGTCTTTACTGCACGTTTCAGGTAGGAAGTATAGGCCTTATCAAACAGGAAGTCATTATCTACCAATAACTCTCCTGCCTTCTTAGCTTCGGCAATACCTTTCTCTGTTAAATCCACATCAGTCCAACCTGTGAAACGATTCTCTTTATTCCATGCGCTCTCACCGTGGCGGAGCAATACAATTTTCTTCATACGAATTTTTATTTTATTAGTCGTATAAGTAAAACACGTATCTATCGGAACTTGTTCAACAGGAGAATTTCCCCGCTCTGTGCATATCCTTCAGAGACTACACAAAACAAAAGCTGCTTGCAAGAGTTTGACAACCTCCCGCAAGCAGCTTCACTATGTTGGTATATTAAACTCTTACACGAACCAGCGAACGTAACAGAAATCCTGACGGTGAGGCAGGTCAGAGTTTTTCGGGAACATGCGGTAGGATACCTTGAAGCTACCTGCATTCTCTAATTTATGTTTCACCTGGAAGGTATAAAGGTTACCCTCTTTCTTCACTACGCTGAACGGCTCAACAGAGTAAACGTGTTGTTTACCGTCACCGGCAGTGTAAGTAGTTACCAGTTCCAGACCGATTGCATCGTTCAAGCCCTTCTCATCAATAACATAAGTAATGGTATATTCCTTACCGCTTTCGATGGTAGCCTGCAGCAATTCTTCACACTTGTCATAAGATACGACCTCAATGCTGTCCCACTTAGAAACCACTTCTTCTTTCCAAGCAGCAATTTCCTTAGCTTTGGCATTGTCATTAGCAGACAGTGCGCTGAAACGTTTAGCCAACTTATTGTAGAACTTGCTATAATAGTCGTCCAACTGACGCTTCATTGTATAGTGAGGTGCAATCTGTGCAATAGAATTCTTGATAGTCTTCACCCAACCTTCAGAGTATCCTTTCTTGTTGCGTGCATAGTACAACGGCAGGATCTCTGTTTCAAGGATGCTGTAGATAGTAGCTGCATCGAGCTGATCCTGATGATCCTGGTTCTGGTATGTACGCTTTTCTGTCAGCGCCCAACCTGCACCTTCGCGATAGCCTTCCAACCACCAACCGTCGAGTACTGAGAAGTTTACAACACCGTTCATCAACGCTTTCTCACCGGAAGTTCCGGATGCTTCGAGCGGACGAGTCGGAGTATTCAACCAGATATCCACACCGGATACCAGACGGCGAGCCAGCTGCATATCATAGTTTTCCAGGAAAATAATCTTACCCAGGAATTCCGGACGACGGGAGATTTCGATAATTCTCTTGATCAGACCTTGACCGGCTCCGTCATGCGGGTGAGCCTTACCGGTGAACAGGAACTGTACCGGATAGTCAGGGTTGTTCACAATCTTAGCCAGACGGTCAAGGTCAGTGAACAGCAAGTGAGTAGCAAAACGGCGACCGAAACCGATCAGCAATGCATTCGGGTTGATCTTATCCATCAACGAAACGATACGTGAAGGATCACCCTGATTCTTCAACCAGGTTTCACGGTATTGCTTACGAACATAGTCGATCAACTTGTTCTTCAAAGCCATACGTGTTTCCCAGATTTTTTCATCGGGCACATTGTAGATAGCTTCCCAAATTTTCGGGTTAGATTGATCATTCAAGAAGTTCTCGTCAAAATTAGCAGCATAGAGATGCTTCCATTCAGTAGCGCTCCATGTCGGGAAGTGTACGCCGTTGGTAACATAACCCACATGCATTTCTTCGGGAAAATAACCCTTCCAGATAGAAGAGAACATCTCCTGAGAAACTTTTCCGTGCAACCAGCTTACGCCGTTCACTTCCTGTGAAGTGTTGCAAGCGAAAACTGACATACAGAAACGCTCGCCTTTATCACCCGGATTATTACGGCCGAGATCCATCAGGTCATCCCAACTGATACCCATCTTGGCAGGATAACCGCCCATATATTTGCCGAAAAGACCTTCGTCAAAGTAGTCGTGACCGGCAGGGAACGGAGGATGTACAGTATACAGAGAAGATGCACGCACCAGTTCGATAGCTTGATCGTAAGACAAACCTTCGGCTACATAGTCACAGATACGCTGAACATTGATCAATGCTGCATGTCCTTCGTTGCAATGATAAACATCTTTCTTAATACCCAGCTTCTTCAGTGTCAAGATACCACCGATACCGAGCAGAATTTCTTGTTTCAGACGGTTTTCCCAATCACCACCGTAAAGCTGGTGAGTGATAGGACGGTCAAATTCACTGTTCATTTCATTGTCCGTATCCAGCAGATAGAGAGAGATACGTCCTACATTCACACGCCATACAAACGCATGAACGAAATAATCCAAATAAGGAACATCCACAATCACCTGATTACCATTCTCATCCATCACGCGCTCGATAGGCAACTGACCGAAGTTCTGAGCTTCGTAGTTGGCAATCTGCTGACCATCCATAGAGAGAGTCTGTGTAAAGTAACCGTAACGATACAGAAAACCGACTGCGCAAAGGTCTACATTGCTATCAGAAGCCTCTTTCAGGTAGTCGCCGGCAAGAACGCCCAAACCACCTGAATATATCTTAAGTACCTGGTTCAAACCATACTCCATGCTGAAATAAGCAATGGAAGGACGTTTTTTATCAGGTTCTACATCCATATATGCTCTAAACTTAGAATACACATCATTCATTCTTTTCAGAATAACTTTGTCGTTTGCAAGTGCTTCGAGCTTAGCATAACTCATTCTTTCTAACAAGAGTACAGGGTTATGACCAACTTCTTTCCACAGAGCGGGGTCAAGATCTCTAAACAGTTCAGTAGCTTCGTAGTTCCAAGACCACCAAATGTTGTGTGCCAGTTCAGACAATTTCTCCAACTCAGCAGGAATATGAGATCTCACATTCACATCTTTCCAGTTCGGAGTGTTTACATTACTAACTTTAATCTTCATTGTATGATAACTTGATTGATTAATATTCTATTTCTATTTAACCCAGCTGACGCTCCATCGCACGACGAAGGGCGAAATCGTAGGCCTCATAATAATATTCGATAAAATGCTTCCACAAAGCCTGCTCAGCCACTTGGGCAGCACGCTTGCGAATGTTTTTCACTTCTGCATCCGTCTTTCCTGAGAATGCGGAAATGGTGTCCTTGATGCCATCAGCCACTTCGGAATAGTTATAATCCGAACGGTGAAGTACCTCTACTCCATCATCGATGCCATGCTGATTTTTCAGGCTGTTTACCCAAAGTCCGAATCCAGCCAGATCGGTCGTGATGGTCGGAACATGGAAAGCAACACTTTCCAACGGAGTATATCCCCAAGGTTCATAATATGAAGGGTAGACACTGAGGTCTTCTCCCAATATCAAATCGTAATATTGTTTGTTCATAATGCCATCCTTTCCATCCAGATAGCAGGGAACGAAAATGACCTTGACCTTATCTTCAGGATGATTGTGCATCTCCATGTACTTCAACATATCCAGCACCTGATCGTGCGTCATGTTATGTAGCCAATGGGTAATCAAAGGAACTTCCAATGGAGTAGTGAATTTCTCTTTACTCTTAAGGCGCTCTTGCAGATCCTCACGAGCATCCCCTACCCATCCGGGTACATTAACGAAAGCCAATACATTTTTCTTTAAGTTCTTGTCACGGTTCAGGCGATTCAGAGATTCCAGAAAGACATCGATACCCTTATTCTTAAATTCATATCGACCGCTGGTACCGATAATCAACGTATCATCTCCCAAGTCCGTGCCCATCAAACAATTGGCAACGCGTAGCATGGTAGCCCTGGCACGTTTGCGCTTTCCAGTAAATGTAGCACCTTTCGGCACAAAATCATCCTCGAAACCGTTCATAAGCACTACATCGGCAGGCTTATCGAGCAATTCCCTGCATTCATTATTCGTGATTTCGCTCACAGTCGTAAAACAGTCTACATAATGCGCGGTTTGTTTTTCAATGGAATGTTTGGACTGCATATTAAGCTCTCCCGCCATCTGATCGCCATTATAGGCAAAGAGATAGTCGTACAGAGGTTTATTGTTTCCCGCAATGGAGCGTCCGATAGACGTGGCATGCGTGGTAAAGATCGTTGCGATTTCAGGAACGGCAATCTGCAGGTAGAGGGCCCCCATACCGGTCATCCACTCATGAGCCTGATAAACCACCTTATCCGTTTCTGTCAGGTTATAGCGATAGAAACTCTCTACCACCTTGCCGGCAGCATACGAAAACATAGATGCTTCATCATAATCACCGTATGCATGCAGCGAATCCACCTGATAGTGGTTCCACATTTCTGTATAAATTTCATTCTTCTGCGCGAAAAACGGTTGGAAATCAACCAATATAACGATCGGATTGCCCGGAATGTTCCAGCGCCCTATGCGGACGGAAAGGTTATCTTCTGTAAATGCATGCTTTTTCCATGCTGCACAAAGGTTATCGGACTCGATAAACAAAGGGTTCTCTTTCCCCTGCCAAAAATCAGGTCCTATGAAAAACAATCTATCATGAAATCTTGCCTGCAAGGTATTTGCTCGCGTGGACAAAACCGTATAGATACCTCCAACCTTGTTACATACTTCCCAGCTTGACTCGAAGATGTAGTCGGGGGTTAACAGCTCTTTAGTCATATTACTTTTAATCTCTATTACTTAATACCGGCTGCAAAATTACACATTATTCTTTGAAAAATAGCCTATTAATCGAAAAAACTAATGAAATATGCATAAACAATCGTTTGCGAAAAATAGTTAGATGGACTGACTATCGTTTCAAATGCCACACTTGAATAAGGTAAATGCCACACTTCGCGACATACAAAGTGTG
>ERZ791729.919-NODE-919-length-11568-cov-2.095544_pt1 | contig 11568 bp, 10 predicted proteins | sample MGYA00510043_ERZ791729 | MGnify/ENA primary metagenome ERZ791729 (study PRJEB30046, sample SAMN00715149) | human gut metagenome | study: EMG produced TPA metagenomics assembly of the A metagenome-wide association study of gut microbiota in type 2... | reverse complement strand
TTTTTCATTTTATTCCCCTCTATTCATCCGTATGTATAACCTAGTTGCACTACTTTCTACCTTAATCTTATAATCAGTCAGTTCTACGGAGTAATATCCTGCTTTTGCTATCTCCGTAGCTTTATTATAGGCAGAGCGATATCCTTTTATACTATCGTCCTCTTTTCCTGCTATTTTCTGTAACTCACCTGTGGTAGGCATCACCAGAAAGTTTCCCAATTCGCCAAACCAACCCACTCCGCTCAGCTGCGTAAAGGCAAATCCTTCGATGGTTTTATGTTCGTCACTATATCCTGAACCGTTATCCCCACCCGTTATAGTGTTGGGGCTTACTTGTACCATGCCGTATGGAGTGGTTGCTCCGGGAAAAGTCTTACCCAATCCATGATAGACGCCGGCAGCACCTACGCTGGTACTGGCACCAATAAACGGATTGACATATTCAGCGGGAGTCAAATCTGCTGTTACCACATCGGTCGACGAACAGGCAGTCATCCATAAAAAAGAACAAACTATTAAAAAAGTAGCAGTAATTTTATACATAACAAAATTATCAATTTGAGTTCGCTGCACAAACTACAATTGCAACTGGCTGAACTCGCGTTATTATTCGGATTTTATTTCTATCAGTCTATCATGAAAGTCTTAATGCCGAAACGGGGCATTGAAATCGTCATTTCTGCCTTACCGTCACGTGTATTTATCTTCTTTCTTTCGATGCAGTTTCCATTCAAATCGACCTCTTCCACACCGGACAAAGGCATACCTAATGTAATCTTACGCCGCATATCATTTCCTTCTGCATTGAAAAGTCGCAATAGGATCTTTCCATTCTGAAGTTTGGCAGCACTCACCTGATAGCCGGTATTCTGCAAATCAACAAAGAATTTAGATTCCAGTCGGGCGGTAGATTGATAGAAAGATAACAACGGTTCATTCCAACAGTCACTGCGAGTGGCAATAGACGCTTTGTCCCATTTTCCACGATGAGGAATGATGGCAAATTTCATTTTCAATGGCTGAGTAATTTTATAATTCGGTCCCCAGAGTCCACCGCCGGAATACTGTGCAGTCAATCCTAACGGCTCATCTTCTCCGTGAGAATAAGACGTAGTATGATCTGACAATAAAGCCAGTGCATAGTCTCCTTTTTGTTCGGCAAGATCCACCCAGTTAAGAATGATATTGTGCTTAATCTGATCCCAACTTCCGAAAAAGGTCCGGAAATACGCCACTTTCTGGCTCTTATTTATCTTTTCTTGACATCAAGACTACCGTCTCCACATGTGTCGATAGGGTAATTGAGATGCACTTTCCAGAGTTTTCACTGTACTCTAGGAGTGAAAAATGTTGCACTCCTCTCTGATGAAGCTGCAAAAATTGACATGATGCACTCTCTTATGTCCCTGCATAGAAAAAGATTGCATTGTATTTTAGATGTAAGCCAGACCAACTTACGATTGACTCTGCTCTTTCTCTATGGTCCACTACTCATCCCGTGATAATAACTTCCAAGATATTGTACCATAGATTATTTGTTTCGGAAATTACTTTCCAATAAAAATGTGCAGAAGAAAACCTCCAAATCTGTCGGGGACTTGGAGGCATTATTCCAACCATTCATGTAATATTTTTTTGATTACTCCTCATTCGCTGTTTATACTGCTTGCACTGTAAATTCTTCCATCTATATTGGCATTTTTCCAAAGAACGCTATAATAATTGCAAGAAAGATATTTTAATCATACCAGTTTTCCAATCTATATTCTTCCCGAATTTTCAATGGGCAATTGCTTTCAAACGTTTCTTTTACCCGTTCATATCTGTCCCAAAAATCTTTCTTATTTTTTTCTAACACTTTCTGCATTACATCAGATACTCCTCCCATTACTTTACATGTATAATTCACTATTTTATTAGTAAATAATAATCTAGGTGGGTCGTTTTTATAGGTTTCTTGTACCATTGTTTCATAAAGCTGTTTAACCTTCTTTGACTCATCTACATCCATTTCCTGAATATTTCTATACATGAGGAGCATTTCATCTGATAACTTATATATTAATTGATCCGAAGAAAAACATGGCAATATATAATGAACGATATCTTTGAGTTCATATTCACATAATAGTCCATTATATCCCATATTTTCATATTCTACCATTTCTATAAAATTGCTAATTATTGAGAAATATTGCTTTTTTTCTTCTTCGGAACATGCCTGTAATAACTCGTCCCACATTTTTTTATTATCCTGATTCTGAGTTACTGATGTATAGGCAAGACGTTCAAAAATCTGTTTTCGCTTTTCCTCATCAGAAAGCATTTCTTTATATACATCATATCCATTGACAAATCTATGGTCATTATTATTGTACAGTTCATCTATCATTTCTCTAAGTGAAATATTATAGTTCTCATCAACAATATCTTTCTTTAATACTTCCATCATCACCCCATCCCATAATGAATACTTTCCACTATGGTGATATCCATTAAACCACAACGGCTGAGGAAAACCACAAAAAATATGTAAACATTCAGTTAATATATTTTTTCGTTTAAAGTATCTATTATTTTTTTTGGCTCTTTATCTAAAAAAACATTACCTGTTATGGCTATCTGAATATCCTTTGGAACATTCTTACACGTTAATGCAACAGCTTGTATCCATTTCATGTCACCGCGCATTTCATTTTTTAAATATTCACATATATCTTTCCTTTCTTCATCCGTTAACATATCCCAAAGGTCTACTATATGTGAAATATGTGCCGTTACCAAACTTGTACTGTTTACTTTTAATTCTTTTTTTATCATACCTTTTCGTAAGTAAGCAGAATTTTTAGTTCCTGTAATAAGATAATCTAAAACACTCATTCCATAATCATTAACAGAATGATATTTTGAGTAATTATGAATCCATTGTATCCAAGAATTTGCTACATCAACTACCTCCTTTTGATTATTTAAGTACTTCAAGGACCGATCTATATTAAAACTCATATGTGGTTCATTCATTCCCATAAATTTTGCAGGGAAACACACTAACCACTTAGAAAATAAAGCTGCCCATATTTTCCATATCCTCAATCTTTCCGTTTCAGCGTATTTTCCCCAGTCAATTGCTTTACTATCATATTCGTCTCCAAACTTATCAAATAAATCTTCGACATACATGGATACCGACTTTCTTTCAAATTGCTTTTGAAAGTATATTATCAATTTCTTTACATTCTCTTCACTGAAACCATTTACGCTACTAAACATGCCTTTCAACATTCCGTAAACAACATTGTAATTTTCAAAACGTTGTAAATACTCTGTTTTTTCAAAGTCTAATTTAGCTGCATAATTTTTAAACAAATAAAATATTGCCCTACTCCGAATGACTGCTTCATCACTTAACAGTGCATACTCTAAAAATTCTCGGGACAAATTGTCAGCTAAACTGCTGAATAAAATATCATAAATTTCTTTTTTGCTAAAATTTTCTTTCTTTCTTTCGTGCTCGTTCTTCAATCTCTTCTAATGTAAAATTAATGTCTTTACCCCAGAAATCATCCATATTAAAGAAATCAAAATAGTGCTTTCCATCCATTTGATACCAGCATTCATTACCATTCCATTTCATATACTTGTCTGCTGTGCGACCGTTTCTAATATTTTTCATAAAATTTTTCTGCACCTGTTCATTCAAGTTATCAAAATTTTGATCCAAATACAAAATAGAAACATCTCTGATTGCTGGAAATATAGATCTGCTACCTTCTACAATACAATCTATTATCATTTGTTCTCTGTCAAATTCCTGACCTAACTGGCACAAACTGCAAAAAGCCGCATTTGATGAAAGCGAACCGATTGCCCTGCGCATATATTTAATATATTTTTCTATATCCCAATCATCTTCAATCTCTTCTTGTAGCAGTAATTTACTTGCATATGTGTAAATTGGATGAAGAAAGTAAATCTCATTCGTAATATGCTCTTTGTAAATATATCTTTTTTCACATAATACCCGCAGAATACTTTTTATGTCTTTATCCAGTTTTGACATTTGAGCATATACCGGAAATTCTTGATGTATATGTGAGTTTTTTTGTCTTTCTCCTATAGATACAGTTACTTCTTCTTCCATTTTTTGGCGTATAGAAACTAATTCTTCATTGCTACAAAGAATATACGCCAAATCCTTTACACTAACCGACCTAACCGTATTACAAAAGCATCCTAGCAAAATAAAAATATCTTTATATGTTTCTCCATATGACTTTATTTTCCTACAAATTTCTTCTGAACTGATTCTAGCCTGTTTAATAATTTCATCCGTTGACATATGCGTTAATACATTTATATTCTGCACACTTAATAAGAGATGCCGCATCTCGCCAATTTCCAAAAAAACAGTTTCATCATGGTGGTCAAAAGATTTTTTTAATCTTTCAAAAACTTGCAGACTCTCATCTGATTCTCCATAGAATCGTAACCATATTTTCTCAGCCTCTTCCTTACTTAAAATTGATGTATTAATCCACCCATTACCCTGAATTTTGCACTCTTCAATCTGCTTTTTCTCAAAAACATCAAGTAGTACATCTAACCGGCTGGTTATGATTACTTTTCTATTAATGGATAGTCTATCACGTATTAAACCTTCAATTTTATCCCTTATTTGTATATAATTCTCACTTTTCCCAATATGCCCAAACGGATCTTCAATCAGTAACAATCTTGAATCATTTTCTGGAGACATTAAAAAATAATATGCCTCTTGATCCTCTATTATATTGTCAGTCAGTTTCACATAATATCCATTATCTTGCAACTCCTGGGCAATCGTCTTTGCAATATATGTCTTTCCGGAAAATGGTACTCCTGTTAAAAGCAATAAATTTTTTTGTAACAACTCACTCTTTAGTATATCTATGCTATCTCTTTTATAAAAACTCTTATCTTCTGGTAAAACACGACTAAACCTTTTATTTTTTAAAATTTCTCTGATAAAAGCAGTAATATCTTCTCCACTGTCCCTCCCCCGACGAACAACATCAAGCATTTGGTTCATTACATCTCTACATATCCTTTCTGGGATATGGTACTGTTCTTTAAGGATGATGCAAATTTCTCTTTCTATCTGATCTTTTCTTTCAATTATATACACACGACCCAATACCTTGTTCAGCTCATTTTTTTCTGATTAAAATACTGTTCAATATGTTCTTTTCTTTTCCTTCCCAATTCATTTTTGTTATCAATTCCCTTTAGCATCCGCAGTTTTAAATCTTTTAACATTTCTCCCGAAAAACATATTTTATTCTCTTTTATTTCATTTTCTTTACCTACAAACTTACTAACATTATCTGTGCATCGATTGTTTGTCACAAATACTAAGTAATTTGTATCAGATTGTTGTATTCTATCCAAAATAAAACAATCTGATTTGCTTTTTTGAAAATGCGCTAACCATGTAGCAAATTCATCATACGCTATTTCGGATGCCTTCTTTTTTACCTGCAATTCTATATGGTAAGTTTTATCTTCCAATTGATACGATAATTTTGAATCCTCAAAACTCTCATTTTCTACCAAAACTTCAAAATGATCCATTTCTAAATATTTCAAAATCATATATAATGTTACAGTATACTGATAATCAAATCCCTGCGCTCCAACTATTTCAACTGACATATCTTCTCTTTTATACCTCACATTCTTTTTTTATGCGTAGTTTCTATAAAATTACTTCAAGCAAGTATTTCGTCTTTCTCCAATACAATAATTTGTATATGCTTCCTCAAATATCCTGTCAATATGCTTTGTGCTCTTTTTGTATTACATTTAATATGTCAAGTGATACATCATATTCTCTCGAAATAAACACTTCATAAATTCCTCCATATCCAAATATAAGCTTTTAATATTGTTTCAACTTATATCACCTATCAGATTCTATTATTGACCTTAATATATCTACAAGAACATCTTGGCTATCTTTAACTTCTATATCATCCTCATCAACAAACACATTTTTCCCTTGTAATTGTATTTGTTCTAATCTCCATTTAGCTTCGTCTGACATTCTACTGTCATTCATTAAAAATCCCAAAACAGTTTCAGAAAAAATTATCAACTTAGAAATTTGCAAGCCCCAATATCGAGAGTAATATACCAATCCTTTATCATTTATAAAAAAAGTATCTTGTTCTATTTCCTCATCTTTATCCAAAGCATCCGTAGTCATAACCTTAAATAGTAGATTTTCTTTATCCCCAAAAACTAAGCAAGTAGCACCATCATGTATTATAAAATCTCTCTCTACTCTAATAGACTGAAACCACTCCATATTTAAAAGATTATTATCTTCTCCAATATTCTCCGCAATATATTTCAATAAAAAATTATATTTTTTATGTGACTTTTTTAATTGGCTGTATTTACTTGCTTGAGCCTCATCAAATCTTGGCGGTATGCATATTTCCAAAATTTGTTGAATATACTCCAATATTACTCGATATTTTGCAAACAAATATTCAATAAAACATCCCAATTCAGCGGTTGCTTGATTGTTCATAATCGACAAATATGTTGGAATATACTCATTTTTTTGATATGCCAAATAAGTTCTATCAATACTATTCATTATCACAAGCATTTTTGCATAATCCTGCCGTATTGCTTTTAACTTGTAATCAACTCTTTTATAATCTTCCTCAGATAAACCTTTAAAATAGGACATTTGAATGCACAATGTACTATTGTGAAAAGCATATCCTTTTTTCAAAATATCATATGCTTTTTTGATAATATCCATATTATCAGAAACATGTTCCTTTCCCATATGTACCTCCTTCTATAGACAATACTACACATATACTATCATGAATATATTGCTATCAACTTTTTTCTCGTATAAATGGTATTATTGCTTAATATCTCAGTATAGCAATTATACCATTTATACGCCTTCATCTCAATTACATTTCATACAACTTCTCGCCTTTTCAAGAGAGGAAATCTCTTTCTCAATACGCTTCAATTTTTCTGTACTGTCGTCCTTGGATAAGGTTTCTCCCACTGATGACAACACAGATTCAAGTACATCATCAAAATTCTCTGCAAGAAGCTTAAACATCTCAAGAAACGCATTTTCGATAACCACTTCATCTACAACTTTGCTATGTGGGCAGTTTGCAATTCCCCTATTCGTTGCCGTCCGGCATTTCCATACCGGCTTTTTGTGCTTTGTATCCTGATTATGGGAACGTCTGGTGAGATTAGTTCCACAGAAACCACACTGACACATACTGCTAAAAGTATATTTTCTGGCAAACTTGATTCTCTCTGCATCTGATACATTTTCATTAGTACGATATCTGCTTTTTAAAATATCCTGAACTTTATCCCACTCTTCCTCTGAAATAATGGCTTCATGATGATTCTTCGTATAATATTTATTGGATTCACCGTGATTATCCAGACGCCTCTTTGATATCGGGTCTACTGTGTAAGTTTTTCCCATAAGCAAATCGCCCTTGTACTTTTCATTCTTAAGAATTCCCCTAACACCGCTGTCTGTCCACTTAACATTACCCTTTTTATTGACCTTACCAAGCCTCGTAAGCTCCTTCGCAATTCTATATGCACCATATCCTTGCAGATACAAATCATAAATCAGGCGAACTGTCTCTGCTTCTGCTTCATTGATAGTTATACTCTTATCCTCCGGGTTATAATCATATCCGAGACATCCGTTAAATCCCATCAGCTCTCCTCTGGACATTTTCATCTGCACACCCATTGTCACATTCTGGGATAAAGACTCAACCTCATTCTGTGCAAGCGCAGATAAAAGTGATAACTGCATCTCACTTTCCATCTTTGATGTGTCAATATTCTCTTTTTCAAAAATTACTGTAACACCCTTTGCCTTCAACATTCTTGTATATTGCAGTGTATCAACAAGATTTCGTGAAAATCTTGATACTGACTTCGTAATTACAATATCTATAAGACCATTCATACAATCATCAATCATCTTAAGAAACTGCTCTCTTTTCGTTGTTTTGGTTCCTGTGATACCCTCATCAGCGTATATCCCAACCATAACCCACTCTTTATTGGAATCTATCTTATCCTGATAGTACTGCTTCTGTGAATTAAAGCTCTGTATCTGCTCCTCTCCATTCGTACTGACACGGACATATGCTGCCACTCTTTTTCTTGTAATGGTAAGTGGCTTGCCCATCTTTCTGCGGTCTCTGATAACAGGACCATCCACTTTCTTTATTACTTCTACCTGTTTTTCTTCCATACAAAACGCTCCTTCCCTAAAATCTGTCTGTATAAAATAAATTGGCAGTAACATCATTTCTGCTACTGCCTACACTATAATTCAAAATATAAATGTTAACGAATGTGCGGCTATGCTGTCATAAAAGTTATAACATCATATTCACTCATAATATGAATTCTTGTTCTGCTGTACTCATCTTCGGTAATCAGTTCCTTGCGGAAAATCCACCCAAGTACAGCTAGCTTCTTGGCTAATTCTAATTCTTTTGCCATAGTTTTATGTATTTCAGTCTATTGGATTTTCATTTGGACAAAGATAAAGTTTTTTTGAAGAAAAATATTGCTTTTAATAAAACTTTCATATCTTTGCCTCTTGATGAAGGCATGTTTAGTTTTCATATTATTCATTGGGATAAGTCTGTTATTGGGGTGTTCGCGCCACTATCGGTCTTATCCGCTTTTCATGGAGCAAGCCCAAAGCTGTGTGGAAACAGCCCCCGACAGCGCCCTGCATTATCTCTCTTTACTGAAAGACAGCATCGGGTGTGAACCCGAAGAAACGCAAATGTACTATCATTTGCTCACCATTAAAGCAGAAGACAAGTTATATACCCGCCATACCTCCGATTCGCTTATCAACCTTATTGTGAAATTCTACGATGAGCATGGTGACAAGAACAAACTGATAGAGGCATACTATTATCAAGGCAGTGTATATCGCGACCTGCATGATGCCCCGAGTGCTTTGGATGCCTTTCGTGAAGTGATTAGCCGGAGCAAGGAACTGTCGGCCGCCGACAAGAAGCAATCCGCTGATTTAATGGCACGAACCTATAATCAAATGGGAACCTTGTTTGCTTATCAAGGGCTTTACGATGAATCATTGCAAGCCAACAGGGAATCGGTAAACTGTTATCTGGCACAAGGGAAAGAAAATAAAATCTTTTATGCACTAAGAGATATTGCACGCATGTATGATGCCAAGCATCAAAAGGACAGTGCGCTTCATTATTATCAAAAAGCATACCGCACTGCATTATCCACTCACAGTCCTCATAAAGCATACATTATTTGGGGGGAATTAGGCAGTTTTTACTATTATAGTTTGGGAAAAGCCGATTCCGCCAAACAAATGCTTATTACCGCCCTCAATCATCAACCGGACATGGCAAACGCCCTGTTGGTATTAGGCGATGTCTATCGGGGTGAAGCCCGGTGGGACTCCGCCTGTTATTACCTGCATCAAGCCATCGAATATGGTGATATTCAAAAACAGCATAGTGCCTACCGACATTTATCATCCATTGAGATTCAAAAGCACAATTATCCCCAAGCCACAACATATCTCCGGCAGGCCCAACTGTTGGCAGACTCCATTAAAGAGATTACCCGAACAGAAGCGATTACCAAAATAAACTCCCTGTATAATTATCAGCACATCCAGAAAGAGAACTATACATTCCTGCTGGATAATGAAAAGAAGAGTACTTTCTTATGGATACTTGGCTGTATATCTGTGGTCATCATGGGGGTAGCTATCAGTGTCTATTTCCATTACAAAAAGAAAGTACAAAACACTCGCCTACAAATGCACAAGCTTAGCAAACTAAAAGAAGAACAAGAAGCAAAAAGCATGAAAGCCCATGAAGAAAACATCTGCAAAATAAAAGAATTAGAGCAAAAACAAATAGAAACAGAACCACGAGTAAAAGAATTAGAGCAAAAACTAGTCGAGCAAGAAGGGGAAATAACAGAAAAGGAAACACTATTGAAAGCGCAAAAGGAAGAATTAGAGCAAGCAAAAGCCCTGCAAAACTTGCTCCTGGCTCAAAAAGAGGAACTGGAAGCTAAAAACAAAGAAATTATCGCCTGTCTAAAAAAACAAAAAGTTTTACAAGACTCCCTGCGTCAGACTTCCATCTATCATTTTTTCCATCAGGCATGTACCAAGGCAGACAGCAAAATAACTGAAGAGAAGTGGTCAGAGCTACAAAAAGAGGTTGATACCGCCTATCCCAACTTCAGCAAGCACCTATATGAGTTATCTCCAAAATTATCAGTCATCGAACTGCGAATATGCTATCTAATGAAGATTTCAATTCCACCAACCCATATTGCCATTTTCACCAATCGCACCAAAGCTGCCATAAGTAATGCTCGTACCCGCCTTGCAAAGAGACTACTGGGAGAACAAAACTCTACCGAAAAACTGGATGCTTTTATCTCTGATTTACAGTAGATTATAGCCTGTAGTGTACTAATTGTGTACTTTAGAAAGTACAAGAAGTCATCTGTGTACTAAAAGTGTACTAGCTCTTGATGATACATTAAAATGTTTTTCTCATATTTGCCTAAACTTTAAAACGAAATGCAAAATATGAAAAACGCAGTATTAGTATTAACAGCTTTTCTTCTTCTCTTTCCATATAAGTTAATGGCGGAGAATAAAGTAATCTCTATTGAAGATGGATGGAATATTGAAAATGATCGTTCTATTTCATTTGCCCCTCAACTATCCATAGACGAACAGAACATCTATATCTATTCCGAAAAGGAATTAAATGATTTGGAAGTGATAATAAAAGACTCTTTGGGCAATGTTATTTATTATAATGTAACTACCGTTTCCGAGTATACCACTTATCCCATTAATATAACAGACTTTAGAACAGGAAATTATACCATACAAATGATAGAAAAATATAACTATATAAAAGGAATTATTTATATAGAATAGGAACTAAATCAAATAATCATTCTATTAATATAAACAGTAATCTTATGCATAAGAAAGACGATTACATTTTACAGAATATAGCCAACCATTTGATTATCAATTGTAGTTTCTCGAAAAATATTGGACTACTATATGGTACTATGGGAATTATCATTTTCTTTTATCACTATGCACGATATTCAAAGAATCGAGTTTATGAAGAATTTGCAGAAACATTATTGAATGATTTTGCAGAACAAATACATTCTCATCTACCGATAGATTTTGAAAATGGATATTTAGGTTGGCTGGGGAATAAAATATTTGGGCCACCAAAAATTTATTAATGAGGAAAATATAAATAGTATACTTGAAGATATAGATAAAAAAATTATGGAACGTGATTTGCGAAGATGTGTAGACACATCTTTAAATCAAGGATTAGAAGGTATTTTCCATTATATCCTATTTAGGCTTTATAATAGTAAAACCACTACTTTTGACCTAACATATTTATCAGAGCTTTTCAGTTCCGCAAACAAGCTTAAAGAATATTG
>ERZ791729.915-NODE-915-length-11647-cov-2.804607_pt1 | contig 11647 bp, 15 predicted proteins | sample MGYA00510043_ERZ791729 | MGnify/ENA primary metagenome ERZ791729 (study PRJEB30046, sample SAMN00715149) | human gut metagenome | study: EMG produced TPA metagenomics assembly of the A metagenome-wide association study of gut microbiota in type 2... | reverse complement strand
GATCGCCGCATGATACGCCTGCCCGCTTTTAATCATGCGGCGTCACCTCCCGCAGTTCCACAGAAAAATCTGCCCACAGTGGGGTCTCCTTGGTCTCCTCTCCACGTCCGCTTCGCCGCGACCACATAAACTTAGGCCGGGTAAAAGACGTTACGATAAAGCTGGAGTATTGCAGCGCCCCATCGGATTCCTGTGGCAAAAAACCGCAGATAATCGGTTCCCGTGTTCCCTTCTCGCAAGCCGCAATCACCTTGTTTTTCATTTCCGCGTCAAAATATCCGTATTGATAGGACACCTGCCACACATTCCCCCGTAGCTCCCGTGCCGTTCGCCCAGAGATCATCTGTACATCAACCGACAGAGGGATATTTTGCACATTGTATCCACCATCCCGGCTCTCCGGCAGCGCCACCGCCATGCCGTTGGCGTCTAAAATCAATTCCGTCATGTTTCACCTCATGCAATGGGGTTCAGGATTGGCGTACCGTTTGCCTGCGCATAGCCGGTCAACGGATCAAACACATAGGATGCAAATTTGGTCATGTCAGGGAACATCAGGTTAAACGTAAATGATCCGCCGGATTGCTTCCCTTCGCCCAACCCATTTACAATAGCCGCGCTGGAAATGCCGATGCCGGAATCCGCAAAGCCTACCGACGCCGTACCGAAGTCCAGCCCAGAGGTAATGCCTCGCTTAATATTGCCGTATTCGTCATCCCAGCCATCGCCGAGGCCCAACGCCATGTTCTCGCCGATCCCAGCGAATACGCGGGATGGGGAGTGAATGCCGAGAACGCCCTTCACTCCATCCACAATTCCGCCGAAGAACCCGGTCACTTTCTCCTTGATCCAGCTTCCCATTGCCTTGATACCTTCCCACAGACCCTTCACGATCTGTTTGCCGACATTTACGATATCGGGGAGCGAAGAAACAAAGGTCTCTACAATGGTCGCCAGCATGTCAAGCACCGACCGAACGATCTGCGGCAAGTTATTAGCAAGGCCGCTGACGATCGCCAACACCATCTTCATGCCCAGTTCAATGACCTGCGGCAGTTTTTCGACGGCATAGCCGACGAATTTCTCAATCATTTCAGGGCCTTTTTCCTGCACCACAACGCCGATGTTTTCAAGGATTCTTTCAACGACCGGCAAGAGATTTTCCGCCACCGTCACGGCGCTGCCCAAAAGGTTTGTAATAAGTTCCGCCATGTCGGCGTTTTCGTCACCGAGACCCGTGATAAAGTTTTCATACGCCGCTTTCATTGACGCGATAGAGCCTTGGATCGTCGTGCTGGCTTCCAGCTGCGTTGTGCCCGTGATGCCCATTTCCGTCTGCACGGTATGGATAGCGTCAACGATGTCCGCGTAGCTGTCGATGGTGTAATTGGTGTAATTGCCCTGCGCAGCATTTAAGGCATTTGCATCGTCCAAAAGACGCTGCATTTCCTCCTTCGTGCCGCCATAGCCCAGCTTCAGGTTATCAAGCATGGTGTAGTTCTGCTTGGAGAAACCCTGATAGGCGTTCTGGATAGACTGCATGTCCGTGCCCATCTTATTTGCGTTGTCCGACATGTCGGTAATGGCCAGATTTGCCTTTTCCGCCGCCGCGTCCGTGTCGCCGCCCATCGATTTCAGCAGAGACGCAGAAAATGCCGTCACGGTAGTCATGTACTCGTTCGCGCTCATGCCTGCCGTCTGGTATGCGTTTGCGGCGTACTGCATCACGGTATCGGCAGAAGACTTGAAAAGCTTTTCTACGCCGCCAACCAGTTGCTCATACTCACCGTAGCTTTGGATCGCTGCTTCGCCAATGTTTTTTACCGCACCTGCAACAGCTTTCACGCCAGAAACAATGGCCTGCCCGGCAATATTGGCTTTCAGAACGTCACCAAAGCTCAATGCCTTTTCTTTGGTATCCCCAAGGTTTTTATCTACTTCGCTCGTGTCTACGCTGATTTTGACAAATAAATCAAGTAGATTCATGTTTCACCACCAATCCGCACCGCGCGACAATATCGGCGGTGATTTCCTCGCACGTCCGGTTGTCCTGCTTTTTCGGCTCAATAATGTCTGCGTATCGCGCCTTGATGTAGTTCCCGCCCGCGTATTGCGCCGTGTTTTCGGCCACAATGCGCAGTGCGTCCGTCACATAAATGCGGTATGCGTCGTTTCTTGCTTTTTCATTGAGCCGCGCTGTGCAGTATCGCAGGAACGGCTTTATTCTCCTTTGCCCTCGGTATTCTCCTGCGCAGAGCCAGAGGATTTCCCGCTCTGCGCCGAGAGAAAAAGCGCGGTAAACGCATCATCGGTCAAAAGCTCCGCCGCGTCGTGCATCAGTTTGACGAGATTCAGCGCTCCCTTGTAGCTCTCAGCGCTCACGCCCTCGATGGCGGCAAGGATAGCGATGATGTCGCCTTTGTGCCCCTTGAGCAGCGCAGGGAGCGATTTCCGCGCCCTCTGCGTCGCAAACTTCTTCGCCGTCATTCCCTCTGGGATCTTTTCACGCCGGAACATGGCGGAAGCCTTCTCGTCCTCTGCGATGTTGGCAATGGGATCAATGATGTCTGCGATAACATCAAACACCCGCTCGCCATGAATGTCGGAAAGTTTCATATCAGCCCTCCGCCGTACCGGCCTTGATGTAGATCTCAAAGGGGACCGTGTTCTGTGCCGCCATGGAGTAGTGGGCGGTATACTCAAATGCAAACTGTCCCTTTGCCTTGTCGCTGGTCTTCAGCTGGAAGCCGCCGGTAGACAGTGCATTCATCAGGTGAATGGCGATGAAGCCGCCATTTTTATCGCCGTTCTTGTCGGAGTAGTCACCCACCAGCCAGATGTCGGCAAAGTCAGCGTCCAACAGATCGTTCCGAGGCGTTACCTTCCCATCGCTGGTTCCCACGTCGGCAGCACCGCAAAGGCTCTTTGCGATCTTGGTGTCTGCGTTGACGAACGTACCCGTCATTTTCGCTTCCCAGGAATCCAGCCGTTTCAGCTCCTTCATGTTCTTGGGGCAGTTGTCAATGTCTTCGCCAAAATCGGAGAAGCTGGGCGTTGCGGTAAAATTTACGCCGCCGGTAGTCGCGCCGATCTGTCCCGCCTCTCCGATGATTCCGGTGGCCGGGGTAAAATCGGTGGTCAGAATACCGGCGTTGATCTGTAATTTCTGAAATGCGTCGGAAGGGATTTTTGTAAATCTCATAGTTTCGTCCTTTCATCAGTTTTGCGACAGATATTCCACCGTGATGTTGAGATACCGCCGCTTGATGTTCTTATCGCTCTCGTCCGCGATGTTCTGGCACCACGGGGACCCGCGCTTGATCCACATCGCGCCTCCGTCATAGGGCACGAACGCGCCGCCCATGCCGATGGCGTCAGAAATTTCCTGTGCCTTGGCGTTGGGTATCGCCTCGCTCTCGGTGTAATACCAGAGATTCACAGTCAGAGCGATCCCCCCGCTCTCCCATGACCCGGTAATCAGTTCATAGGTCAGCCACGGGAACGTCGCGTCCTCCGGTACATTGGATGTTGGGAATGCCGGAAGGAATTGAGAAAACCACGCATGGAGCGCCTTATCCTTCGTCATTTCGGCAGCTCCTTTCGCTCCGCAGTGAAGAATTTAAGCGCCCGGATTGCCGGTCCGGCAGATTTCGGAGCTGCCTTTTCCTCCGGGTTTGACGTCACCCGGTAGGTCAGCCCCGTTTCCCCATCCCGGAAATAATCGTTGTACTCAATGGGCACGTTCCGGTTGACCAGCGCGGAATACACTGAGGTAACGCCCTCCTGTTCCGCCCTCCGGGCCTCCATGGATGTATCAAGCGCCTGATAGTTGAGAAACTCGGCGCCGTCAACCCATTCCGTGATATAGCCACCAGCACCGTCGGCCGTGCGTTTCTTTTCAATCAGCACACACTTTTTACCAAACGCATCCAACAGCATTACGGCTCCACCCCCTTGAGCTTCCGCCAGTCATTCAATCGGCCCTTAAAAGCGCCCTGCCAGCCGTTTAACGCGTTGCTGTCGCTTCCAGCGCTGCGTTTGGTGTAAGAATAGCCCCCGAAGCTTTCGCTTTGATACGGGCTTGCAACGGCCTCCCCGTTCTTTTCTTCCCACGCGGCGATATCTTCGGCAAGGGAAACAACAGCCTTTGGCACCGCCAGCACCCACACCGTCCCGGTAAAGGTTTCATCCGTCAGGTCAGCCGCCGGATACTGGTGCAGGCCATCGTTGAACACTGAACCGCAGATGCGAAAATATTGATTGATTTGGAGAAAGGGCAGCGCAATGCTGCCATTCTCCACGGTGAACGTGCCCTCGTGAATCTCCACAAGGAACCAGTTGTTCAAATGCCGTAAGACCTGTTCAAGCATCACGCTGCCCCCTTATTTAGCCCGCAGCAGCCGCAGCAACGGTAGCCACGGCAATGCCGTCCAGATACTCAGCCCACAGCTTCATGCCCATGATGGCGTACATATCGCCGGTGGCGCGGCTGTAATCGCCGTCGACGTGAACGCCGATCAGGTTGGTCTCGCCCTTCACGGTGTAGTTCAGGCCCAGCTTGGCAAAGTCGCTGTCGCTGGGGTCCACATAGTACAGGTCGATGTTCTCCACGGGCAGAGCGATCACCTTCTTGGAGGCAATGTACTTCTCAGGCAGCAGGAACAGAGTGCGGTAGCCCATGAAGTTCTCCACGTAGTTGATGCCGAACATGGTCTGCACGGTGATCTCTTTGTCGCCCAGGTAATCGTAAGCGTCGATGATGTTGGCGAAGCCCACCACCTCGGTCACGTCTTTATCCAGACCGGCAAACTTGTCCAGCACCTTGCCCTTAGCCATAGCCAGAGCGCGCTGCCACGTCTTCTCGGTCACCTTCAAAGTGCCGGTACCGAGGAAGGTGTAGAAGTCGGTCAGGACCTTGTTCTGCAGGGCCACGAGGAAAGCCTCGTCGGTCTTCTCCACGGCAACGTCAGCGCCGTACTTCGCCACGCTCTCGATGGTCACGCTCTTGGCATACTTGGAAATGTCGATGTCGCCGTAAGCAACCGGCTCTACCTTCATCTTGGTGAAGGGGATCTCGTCACCCTCAGCCACAGTGCCGCCCTTGAGACCGCCGTCCACGCTGGCCTTGTAGGAAACCAGCTTCGTGCCGGGGGCCTTGCGGATGGGACGCATAATGCCCATGATGTTACGCAGCGCATCCCAGTTGTCAGCAAAGCGGGACACGAAATCCACCTCACGGGCGGAAGTGGTAAACTGTGCGGAAGTTGTTACGTTAGTTTTCGCAGCCATAAATAGCTCCTTTCAAAAAATCAGTTGTTTTCGCTTGCCATCAGATCGGCAAGCGCTTTCTGGCGCTCCGCCGTAGACATCACATAGCGACCCTTATCGTCTTTCTTATAGATGTCCTCGCGGGTCTTTGCGCCGCCAGTGTTCGCCGGGGGATTGGCGGGATTCGCACCGTGCGTCTGCGTGGTGGAGACAAGCCCCTTGTAGGTGCCGTCTACGAGCGCATCAAGGGCCTTGGTGTCCTTGATCTTCTCGCCGTCCAGCTCCAATGCGGCCATTTCTTCGCCGCAGCCACGCATGGCAAGGTCCAAATTCGCGCCGGTGATGTTTTTGCTCTCAAAGTAAGCGCGCACGGCCTTTTCCTTTGCCGCCTTGCTTTCCTTTGCCGTGACGTCGGATTTGTAAGTTTCAAAGGCCGAGTGTTCCTTCTCGTACTTTTCCTTATAGCCGCCGTCCCCCGCTGCCTTGAGGTCGTCCAATTCCTTCTGGACGCTGGGCAGCTTCTCCGCGTCCGCCTTGTACTTCGTGAGATCGTCCCTGAGGGGGTCAACCACGCCCAGATGCAGCGCAACCAAGCGATTTTCGATCTCTTCGGTGCAAGCTTCACCGAGAATATTTCTAATTTCCGCTCTCGTAAATTTCGCCATGTTATTCGTTCTCCTTTTCCTTGGCCCCAATTCTTCGGGGGCGAACGTTGTATAAAAACCGCTGTACCTCGCGGGTTTTACCTAAAACAAAAGAGCCAACCACCGAGAAAAACTCGGTAGCTGGCTCCTATTGCCCTTTCCCGCGCCCTATTACGCGGAAGTTGAATATTTGATTGTCTTTTTTACCTCTAATACGATATACCCGTCGCCCTTGCGCCGGATCTCCGCGTCATTGCCGCGCCGTATAATGGCCTCGATGGCCTTGATGGTCTCGTTATCCATTTTTCAGCTCGCTTTCCAGAATGTCCCGATACTGTCCCACATGGTCGGCGGCAGCAGGTTTCAGAAACGGCTGCGCCTTGTTGCCGCGCGTGTAATGCCAGTTGCCCTTTGCGTCCTGATACACCCACGGTGTAGGCCGTCCGCCGCCCTCGGCGTAAATGCCCGTGCCAAGCTCGACGTAAACGGCATACTCATTGTTTGTGCCAATGATTGCCGCCGGTTCCTGCTCGTCTATCATATGGGTAATGCTGTTCCGCAGATTGCCGGTGTCAACGGGGCACAGCCTTTTCGCATATCCCTCTGCCACCAGCCCACACTTTTCAAGCCCGCGCAGCAGCGCCGCCTTGATCTCAGCAGAAACCTCCGCGCTGTGATCTTGGATTTCAACGCTCATTTTCAAAACCCTCTTGACTTTTTTTGAGGAATTACATATACTGACAGTGAGGAAACTCATGTTTCCGTTTTTCGAGCCGAACCTCTTCCCGTTACTGGAGGGGGGGCGGCTCATTTTTTATACCTTCGTGCAAATAGGAGAGAACCGTTCTCTTCCAATGCAATCACATCAAAACCGAACCCAGTGCTAACCACGCTGCGAACTGCTCTATCATCTACAATGCGTATAAGCTCATCGGTATTGATGGATCCTGTGCACTGTAACACAACCCCTCCAGGAGTTTTTGCAATCTGCTTTGTGGCTTTTCGAATCGCCATATCTGCCGCTTTCGCTGTTGATATACTTTTCAATTCCCACTGTTTACCTCGCCACAGGTAGTCTGGCGTTTTTACCCCCTGCGCATTCGCTTCTTTCAACAGCACGAACTTCCCGCCAAATTGATCTCTGAGTTGGTTTGCAACTTCAATTTCGGTCTTGTGCCCTTTTATGCGGTATCCGTTCTCGTATCGCACCTTACCCATGCGGGGCTTGGCGGAATCTATGTATTTCTTCGTAACATCCTTTGCAGATTTTTCGCTCCCCATGTGATATGGGGATAACTGTCTGCCGCTGTATCCCTGCTTCGATGCTTCCCACTGCGCATATGTCATGTCAGATATAAGCCCGTCGCGTGTCCTACGCAGCCCGTCTGATGTATCTACCCCATCCACCGCCGCAACCAGCGTGCAGCGGCAGTTATATATCTCCCACGGTGGCCCTTGTGGGTCGCCGGGAAAGCGACAACCGTTAGAAAACTTCTTGTCCTGCGCCACTTGTTCGCCGTCAAGCATGGCATGAGAGTGGCGTGTACGCGCATCCAGCGTGGCCAACCATTCTTTTTTGAGCTTAATGCCCATCTTTTCCGCTGCCGCATAGCTATCCATGCGTCCGGCGTTCTGCGCGCCGGTCACGGCGGTTCTGGCGGTGCGGATGGCGGAATTGCGGCTCATGGTGGTGATGCGCTTTTGCAGGTCATCTGCCATGTGCTTGATGCTCAATCCCTGCAAGATGGAGCTGGTGACACTGGCCGTAATTTGCTTCTTGCCGTATGCGAGATCGATCCCGCGCTTCAGCGCTCTGTCCTTTGGATAGTACGGCATCAGCCCCGACTGCTCCACGATCAGGCGTTTCACCGTCTGCTCGTCCCACAAGGCAAAGCCCACGTCCCCAGCCACACTCTCGATAGTGTACGCCGCATAGTTGCGGTTAAGGGAGTAGATACCCGGCGTTGCATCGTTTGTGTAGGACACCGCCACAGCGTTTGCATCGGTCACGCGGTGTGCCACCCTGTCACGCATTGCCTGATAGCGTTCCCCGCGCCCGATCTGGTTCAGCCTCCATTGCTTATAGTCGGCCTCCGTCCATTCCTTACCGTTCTGCACGGTGCCGATCAGCGCCTTCATTTCCTCGTCGCGCTTTTTGAATTGCTCAAAATATGCGTCGATGGTCGCTTGCAGCTCTTCTCCAGCCTCACGGTACAGCCTTGCAATACGCCGCTCCAGCTTTGCAAGCTCCTTGTCGGTTAGTTGATGCCCAAGATCACTGGTCGCCATCGCCGCTCACCCCCGGCGCGTACGGATCTTCAAAGCTCCGGTTAAGTTCTTCTGCTGCCTTCCGCTTTGCCATGTCCTCGTACTGGTCAATGTCACCGTTGATCGTCAACAGCTTCTTTGTGATGTACTCGTCATCGTAATACGCCGCGCCCAGCAGAATGTTCTGCGTCTCCTCGCTCTTGTTGATGATCTGATTGCGCGTGTAACTCGGCTGATCCTCAATGCCTGCCAGACGCAGGATCTCCAAAACAAACCGCGTTACCTCGGATTCAAACTTGTCCGTTTTCAAATCCAGAGGCACATAGCTGGCCTTGATTGCGGTCGCCGTCTGGTTCCCTGCGGATACCGCCGCAGCGTCAAAGCACTGGAAATCTTCATAGAGCTTCTTTTTCAGCATATCAATGGTGCTGCTGGTGCCCTCATAGGGGGCCTCGATGGTCTTGCTCTCCACCTTTGCGCCGTCGTCGCCGTTTGCGTGGGCAACATGGGTGGTTTTCAAGCGCTCCACAAATTTCGCATCGTCGAGATCATCCATGCCGTTGCAGTTGGACAGCACCCAATAGATCAGGTTTCCCTCGTCCACGTTGTTGACCATGTTAGAGGACGCCAGATCCAGCGCGTCAATGGTGTTGCGCTTGCCGACGATCTCGGAGAGACACCGCTTGTTGTTTTTCAGCGGCACGATGGGGAAACTCGGATAATTGCCGCCGTCATAGATTTCGGTTTCGCCGACCTCCGCCTTGCGCTCGATCAGCTTATAACTGCGCTTCGGTTGCATGACGGCCATATCCTCGCCGCTGGGCTGGAAATACTCGGTAAAGCCGTCGATCTCATACAGCGTCGCTCTCAGAGGCTTATCCTGTGCCACCTGCCAGAACCGAATACCGGCTTTCATTGCACCGTCCTCTTCATCATAGAGGGGGACGAACTCAAGCAGAGAGAACACGCGCAAATGCGTCAGATCCCAGAAGCCGAAGGACACGCCTGCGATTTTCGCTTCACGCGCCGCATCCATGACTTCCTGATCAAAGTCCGGGCAAAGTTTTTTCGGTGTTTCCTTCTCCGCAAAGGTCACGCCGTTTCCCAGCAGATAGGAAACCTCCTGATCCACCGCCAGACCAAAAAAACGGCTGGCCAGCTTGTGGTTTGCCGTCCACATATCCGTATGGGCACGGCCCTGCATATCGTAGATGATCTTTTCATAGCGATTAATGGTCGGATTCAGGCCGTTGTAATATTCTTCAGCATCCGCCGCCGTCTTATATGCGTGGGATTCACGATGCGCGTTGATCGCACTGCGGATAAACTCCATCCGCGCCTTTTCGTCCTCACCCACCGCCACAAGGTCATTATATGTCTTAATCTCCGCTCACCCCTTATCTCAGAATGGAAACATAATCGGAGCTGTCGCGTTTGTTCCACAACCGCTTTACGATGCTGGCCGCGCTGTCCGGCGCGTCATCATGCTCCACGTTCTCGTTGTAATCGCAAATCTGGTCGATATACGCATCATCCGTACCGACCACAAAAACCACATTGCGCCATTCCGCCTTGAGATAGCTTGTGATTTTAAGGAATTTGTTCATGCTTTCGTGGTAAGTAACAGCCCGTTCGCCCTTCGCACGCAACGCCTTTGCCAGATATCCCTTGTCGGCGTTGGTCTCGCAGTAAATCTCTCCAGCATTGAAGGACTTCCGAAGCCGGATGATCTCATCCATGCAATCGTCCACATGCTTGTGCCAAAGCCGCCCATAGAGGTAATATGTTGTTCCCTTCTTCCGGGCGATCGTAAACGCCGTGTAGTCATTGCCGCCGTATGCCGCATCGATATGGCAAATGCCCTGCTCTGCGAGGCAAGGCTCCGCGCCCATTTGCGGCGTGTCAAAGATCACATCATCACTGGCAATGTGCCGCAGCTCGTAGTTCGCCGCAAACAGGGATGACGTCATAGACGATTTAATGGTTTGCAATTCATCCCCAGAGATCAGACCGGTTGAATAGCAATCGTACTTTTCGATATTCGGCATCATGGAAAACGCGTCTTCCTTGTGCCAGGGCGTCCCGGTGTTAAAAATGCGCCCGCCACGATTGCGGATGTTCTGCAACTCCTGATAGATCGTTTTTGTATGGTCTCGCTCTGCGCGGGAAATGCGATCCTGCACGTTTACAATATCGTCCGTAAATATGCGGTCGAAATGCTTGCCGGTCAAGGACCCGTTCACGCCACACGCCACAAGCTGGCTCGTGCCCTTGTTGTCCGCTGCCAGATTCGTGGAAATCTCCGTCGCGGATACCGTTGTCAGGATCAGCGGTTTCCCGTGGATCTTCTCGCACAGTGCCTCCATGTATGGCGATAGCAGCAGATTTCGCACCTGCCGCACAACCTCTTTCACGTCCGCATCCGTTTTTCGCATAAACAGCGTTTTGAGATTCGGCAGAAGGACGATGATCTCCGCCAGCGCAATCGAAACGCACGTTGTTTTATAGCTGCCACGGTGCGCCTGCAAGGTTTTGTCCTCACGTCCGCGCACCATATCCTGTATCCATGCGTTGTGCAGCGCGCCCAGCTTATCAAAACCAACGGCATGGCCGAACGCAATGGGATTATGTATCAGCAGTTCCGCCGCTTGTATCCGCGTCATTCTGCATCACCATCTTCTCCAACTCGTCCAATGCAATGCCCTTCGCGTCCGTCACCGCCACGTCCACGCTGTCACGCTGCCCCAAAAATTGTTTACCGAGGAAGATCGCCATTGTAGCGTTCTTTTCAGCCAATCGCCACTGGCTCCGACGCAGCGAAATTTTCCCCGCGCCGCGCTTTTGTTTAAATACCTCGGAAAAACTGGCATGATAGGTGCGTTTACACCAACTATCCAGCGTTTTATCAGTCACATCAAACCAGCCGCAGATTTCCTCAAGCGTGCATTGCAGGCCGCAGAGGTTTTCGAACTGCTTCTGATCTATTTCCTTTCTTGGCCTTGCCATACGCGCCCTCCTTTCTCGCAGTCAGCTTTCTCGCCACCAATGTATGCAGGCCATTCATGGCCCCTGTAATATCGCCGGACTTAATCAGCCCGTTCAGTGTTTTCATTTGCTGTGTGGATAAATACTGATGGTTTTTCTTCAACATCTTCCGCGCAGTCGCCTGAGCATCAGTCATGCAGAAGCACCGCCTTCTTCCCGGTGAACTTCTCCCACCGGTCAACAATGACGTCGGCATACTTTGGATCATACTCCATGCAGAAAGCGTGACGTCCATTCTGCTCCGCCGCCATAATCGTTGTGCCGGAGCCAGCGAACAGGTCGAGGACATTCTCTCCCGGCTTGCTGGAGCACTGCATCTGGTAATCAAACAGCTTAATCGGCTTCATGGTCGGATGCTCCGCAGACTTGACAGGCTTATCGAAATTCAGCACAGTTGTCTGTCTGCGGATTTTGAAGAAGTA
>ERZ791729.912-NODE-912-length-11669-cov-4.608490_pt1 | contig 11669 bp, 6 predicted proteins | sample MGYA00510043_ERZ791729 | MGnify/ENA primary metagenome ERZ791729 (study PRJEB30046, sample SAMN00715149) | human gut metagenome | study: EMG produced TPA metagenomics assembly of the A metagenome-wide association study of gut microbiota in type 2... | reverse complement strand
GGGGCTTATCTGGCTGAGGGTGACACTTACTGTTTTCTGAATTTGATCGGTAATGGTCTGCGTGGTCACGAGAATCCTACTTATGGTGGCTGGTGCGGTGGAAGGACTCTTCTTCCCGATTCAGTGAAGAATCTTCCTCGTATGGAACAGATGAAGTATAGAGCCGAGCACTATCCTTTGCCCGATTTTACGGCTCCGGTAATGAATGGATTGGCTGCCCGTTTTAAATGGTCAGTTACTCCAAGCTATACTGATGCAAATCATGAACCAGTGATAAAAGGTGCACTTGCCATGAATGCCAAACCGGGTGAAAAGCTGAAACTTAAATATACAGTAACCGATCCGGACAAGAATGTACTTGCCATTAAATGGTGGCAATATGTGTCAGCCGGTACATATCGGGGCAAAGTAGCAGTAGATGACCCTACTTCTGCAAATACAGCTTTTACTGTTCCGGCTGATGCCAACCCCGGTGATACCATCCACTTGATTTTGGAAGCTACGGATAACGGTACGCCACAGATGAACCGCTATCACCGTCTGATTATTACAGTGGCAGAATGAACTTGAATCAATGAACTTTAATTTGAAGAACTGAAATGAAAAAGATTATATTGGCTGCATTTATGGCAGCTTGTGGACTGCAAATGTCTGCCCAGCAGAATTTGTTTGTTGCGCAGGACCTCGAGTCTGCAATCGTGAATAAAGACAACACAGTGACTTTTAACTTCAAGGCTCCCGATGCCAAGAGGGTACAGATAGCAGGTGACTTTGCCGAAAAGGCGGAGGGACAACACATTGGAGGTATGGTGGGAGCAGGTTTGATAGAAATGACAAAGAATTCAGAAGGAATTTGGACTTATACTACCAAGCCGTTGGATTCAGAACTTTATAGCTATGAATTCATGGTAGATGGTGTGCCGACTATAGACCCTAACAATGTTTATGTCTATCGTGACTTTGCTACCACAAGCAATGTGTTTATTGTAGGGAATGGTAAGGCAGATTTATATAAGGTAAATAAAGTACCTCATGGAACATTGGCCCATCGTTGGTATCACTCTGATGGTATGAAAATGGATCGCCGTATCAATATCTACACGCCGGCAGGTTATGAACAATCCGGTGATAGGAAGTATCCGGTACTCTATTTATTGCATGGTATGGGAGGGGACGAAGATGAGTGGACAACTTTTGGACGTGCTGCACAGATTCTCGATAATTTGATTGCACAAGGCAAGGCTGAACCGATGATTGTCGTGATGCCCAATGGGCATGCTGCCATGGAGGCTGCACCTGGTGAGAGTAGTCTGGGATACTATAAACCTTACCATATGAAGAATGGAACCATGGACGGTGCTTTTGAAGCCTATTTCCCTGAGATTATCACGTTTGTAGAAAGTAATTATCGTGTACAAGCGGACAAAGCTCATCGTGCTATTGCGGGGCTTTCAATGGGTGGTTTTCATTCTGCCAATATTTCTTTGAACTATCCTGATATGTTCGACTATGTAGGTTTATTCTCTGCGGCCCTTAATGTCCAGAGTGCAGGTCAGAAAAATAGTCCGGTTTATCAGGATATGGATAAAAAGTTAGCTGTTCAGTTTGATAAGGTTCCCAAACTTTACTGGTTGGGTATCGGTAAAGACGATTTTCTTTATAAAAACAATGCAGCTTATCGCGCTGATTTGGATAAAAAAGGATATAAATATGAGTTTATGGAAACTCCTGGTGGACATGTATGGACCTGCTGGCGTATTTATCTCTCTGTATTTGCTCCCAAGTTGTTTAAATAAATCTGACTAGGCTATGAAAAAACAACTGTTTTATTTGCTGTTGGCTACAGGCGTGTTGAGCGCTTGTGGCCCTGCGGCTCCTCAATTGGGTAAAGATTCTGTTGAGGATGTTATTGGTGCCATGACTTTGGAAGAAAAGGCACATTTGGTTATCGGTACCGGAATGGTGGGTACTTCGGGTGACAGTACGGTGATTGGCACTACAAAGAAGTTGGTTCCCGGTGCAGCAGGTACTACTTATCCGATACCCCGTTTGGGAATTCCTGCCATTGTGTTGGCTGATGGACCTGCAGGTTTACGTATAGATCCTATCCGCGAAGGGGATTCTGCTACTTATTATTGTACACATTTTCCTATCGGTACGTTACTTGCTTCTACTTGGAATCAGGATTTGGTAGAGGAAGTTGGAAAATCAATTGGTAATGAAGTGTTGGAATATGGTGCGGATGTTTTACTGGCTCCTGCTTTGAATATCCATCGGAATCCTTTGTGCGGGCGTAATTTTGAATATTATTCCGAAGACCCGTTGGTGTCTGGCAAGATAGCTGCTGCATATGTTAGAGGGATACAGAGCAACGGAGTGGGAACTTCCATCAAACATTTTGCTGTTAACAACCAGGAAACCAATCGGAATGCTAATGATGCTCGTATCACTCCTCGTGCCTTACGGGAAATCTATTTGAAGGGGTTCGAAATTGCAGTGAAGGAATCGGCACCATGGACAGTAATGTCCTCTTACAATCATATTAATGGCACCTATGCTTCTGAGAATACAGACTTGCTGTCCACTTTATTGCGTGATGAGTGGAATTTCGAGGGTATGGTGGTAACTGACTGGTTTGGAGGGAAGGATGCCGTGGCTCAGATGATAGCAGGTAATGATATGCTCCAACCGGGAAGGGCTAACCAGTATGATATGATTATCGAAGGGGTGAAATCCGGAAAATTGGATGAATCCATACTGAATCGTAATGTGAAGCGTGTTCTTGAACTTATTCTCCAAACTCCTCATTTTAAAGAATACAAATATTCCAATAAACCTGATTTGAAGGCGCACGCAGCAGTTACCCGCCAGTCAGCGACTGAAGGAATGGTTTTGTTGAAGAATAATAACGAAACCTTGCCATTTGAAAGGAAGGTCAGAAATATAGCTCTTTTCGGGTGTACTTCCTATGATTTCATAGCAGGAGGTACCGGTTCAGGTAATGTGAATCGTGCCTATACAGTCTCATTATTGGATGGTTTGAAGAATGCTGGATACCAGATAGATGAAGCATTGAAGGCCGATTATGAACAGTATATTGAGGCCGAGAATAAGAAAAATACTCTTGACTCGTCTCAGCCTTTCTCCAGATTTATGCCGGTACCTCGCCCGACAGAACTTATCCCTACTACAAAGGTGTTGTCAGAACAAGTTGCTAAAGCGGATGTTGCATTGGTTACGCTGGGACGTACTTCCGGTGAATTTGTAGACCGTAATGTCAGTGATTTTGAACTGAGCGAGGAAGAATTGCAACTGCTGAAGTCCGTCAGCCAAGCTTTCCATGCTGCTGGGAAGAAAGTGGTGGTGGTATTGAATATCGGAGGTGTAATCGAAACAGCTTCTTGGAAAAAACTACCGGATGCTATTTTGCTGGCTTGGCAGGCAGGACAGGAGGGTGGAAATAGTGTGACGGATGTGTTGAGCGGTAAGGTATCTCCATCGGGTAAGTTGACAATGACTTTCCCGAACAAGTTGATGGACGTTGCTTCTTCGACCAATTTTCCTATGGATGCTAGGGCTAATACAGATGTGAGGAATAAGGAGGACAAAAGATCTTCAGTGAAGAATGTAGACTATACGGATTATGAAGAAGATATTTTTGTCGGTTATCGCTATTTCGATAGTTTCGGAAAGCAAGTGTCTTATCCTTTCGGCTATGGTCTTAGCTATTCTGACTTTACGTACGAGAAGATTGAATCCGTCAAACAAGACAAGAAGAACATCCGCGTGACGGTATCAGTGAAGAATACAAGCGGACGCGACGGGGAAGAAGTTGTGCAGCTCTATACCAGCTATCCGGACTCCAAAGTGGAACGTCCCTCCAAGCAGTTGCGCGCCTTCAAGCGTATCCCCATCAAGGCCGGCGAAACCCGGGAAGTGACACTTACCGTTCCCAAGGAGGAGCTCGGCTATTGGAACGAAGAAAAGCAGATGTTCGTTGTAGAACCCGGAACGGTGAAGCTGCTGATAGGGGCTTCATCGGAAGATATACGGTTGGAGGGAAAGATCAGGCTATAAGAATGAAAAAGCCATCCCTTAACATACCGACTATAAAAATTAGCGAGTTATGCCACAACAACGTGGCAAACCCGCTAATTACATATTTGCAAGCATAAATGAAGTACAAGGTCACTTTACAATAAACTCATATCTTCCTGCCGCCAGTTCCACCACCCGTACATTCTCGGCCTTGTCAGGTAAAGTGAGTGTAGCTGTACTGTTAGCGGGCACTGTAACTTCATAATGCACACATTTCCCTTTCCATTCCCAGCGAGAAACAATTTCACCGTAAGGCGACCGATGACGAGCTTCAAACCGTTTCAATCCCTTTATGAAATGGGGACGGAGCAGAATGTTTTGAAAACCAGGTTGCGCGGGATCAGGGAAAATACCTCCCAGCCCCTTGTAGAACCAAGCACCTATTTCACCGAACATCATATGATTGTCCGAGATGTCACGAGTAGCCTGCAAATCCCAGTTCTCGAGCAGCGTAGTGGCACCGTTCACCATCCACCAACCCCATGAAGGATAAGTGTCCTGTACAGCCACCTTATAAGCTGTTTCAGCATAACCATTTTCGCTGAGTGCATTCAGAATAGCTTTAGCTCCTAATACACCCACATCCAAGTGAAAACCGTCCTCCTCTACCTTATGTGCCAAGTTAGCTGCCACTTTTCCTATCAACTCTTCGGGCACAATCTTCCATTGCAAGGGAACACTCAATTCGGTTTGTGAACCTTCGGCATAGATGCCTGTTTCTCGATTCAGGAACTTATCATTGACAGCTTGCTTTATCTCCTCCGACAAGGCATTATAATATTCGTAATCGGCCTGTTTGCCGAAGAGTTTGGCAGCAGCGGCCAAAATCTTGGTATCTACATAAAAGTAGACCGAGGAAGTCAGCTCTTTATTGGATTTTGACTTCACCGGCACCCAGTCTCCGCGCCCCCACGTAGTGAGATGATTGTTAGAGATACGCTCCACATAATCCACATAACGTTTGATGCTCTCGTAACAATCGCTCAAGGGCTTGCTATCACCGTAGAAGAGGTAGATATTCCAAGGGATGATGGCAATAGTACTAGTCCAGTCCAGCCCGTTGTCTGTACCATATCCCCATCCACCAGTTGGAATAATATCGGGCAGCACTCCGTTGGGCTGCTGTTCGTCACGATGGTCGGCCAACCATTTTTCGTAAACGGTAATTCCATCAAAGTTATAAAATGCTGCCTCAATGGCAAAATGACCGTCACCAGTCCAACCGTTCTTCTCGCGCTGAGGGCAATCGGTGGGGTAGCCCATCAGATTGGAAAGGTAAGAGTGATTGGCAGCATGGAGCAGCTTGCCTATCAGTGGACTCGAAGATTCCAAGCTACCTACTGCCGGCACATCACTGTGCATGAAGTAAGCAATCAAGCTGTTTTGGTCAAGCTCAATAGGCTTATCTGCCACTACCTCCACATAACGAAATCCCTTGTAATTAAATCGGGGCATGAACTCATCCTCTTCTCCACTCAGAATGAGAATGTCCGTCTGAAAAGGGTCTTTCTCCTTATCGCCTCGAAAGTAGACATCAATGTTCGAGAGATCGAGGCGGCCATTTGGATGTAAGCGTTCGCCATGTTTGATTCTGACCTCCGTTCCCCGTTCACCCGAAACATGAATACAAGTCACACCGGACATATTTTGCCCGAAATCATAGATGTATGTTTTCTCGTCCACTTTGCGGAAAGAGACGGCGGGGAAAATCTTTACATTACGGATGGGATGTACTTGCTGGGCAGTGACATTGGAAGAAGGTACACTCCGATAGGCTACTCCGCGCCACTTGGAATCATCGAATTCCGGAGTGCTCCATCCTTTCTGTTCCAGACGTGCATCGTAGTGCTCGCCAGTATAGATACTATTAAAAGTGATTGCACCCGACGCTGTCCGCCAACTGAGATCGGTGGGAATAGTCTCCACGCTTCCATCGGTGTAAGTAATGCGCAAGTCCAGACAGAAAGCGGGACGGTTGCGCCAAGGGGCACGGTCGAAGTCCCACACTGCTTTGGATTGATGGTTATACCAGCCGTTACCCAAAAGTACGCCAATAGCGTTGTCACCATTCTGTAATTGTGAAGTCACATCATAAGCCACATACAAGTTGCGACGATCAAAGCGGGTATAGAGAGGGGCAAGGCAGTGGTCTCCTATCTTCTCGCCATTGATGTAAAGCTCATATAGTCCAGCAGCGGCAATATAAGCACGCGCTGACTTTACCTTTTTGCCGGTCTTGAACTCTTTTCGGAAGTAAGGGGCAGGCCCATAATGAATATCCTTGCCATCGCCAATCCAAGCACCTTGCCAATGTTGCATCCCCATCATGCCCGTTTCAAAGTAAGAGACAGGAGAAGCAGTCTCCTTATATTCCATGTCGCTGCAGATTACTTTCCAATAATATCTAGTGAAAGGCTGCAGTTTTTTGCCCGCATAGGCCACAAGCTGATTACGGGAATCGTTCTTTCCACTATCCCACATCCTGCCACAGCCATTGACCACATTCAACGAGTCTTCGTCTACCACAATCCGCCAGGAAGTCTGCACAGCTCCCTGCCTACCATCTTCCATCCGCCAAGAAAGGCGTGGAACGGGATTATCCAAACCTATAGGTCTGTCAAGATGTTCGCTCCTCAGATCAACCAAACGAACCGGAGTCTGCCCTTGTACAGTAATGCAAGCAAAGAATGTGAATAGAAGCAGTATATTTCTTTTCATAACTCCATTGTTTATCTATTCCGTAGTAATCACCAGTTCCTTGCCCTCCCTCAGTTGGTCATGGGTGATAAAGTAACCGTCAATCTTTTTACCGTCATAAGTAATGTCAATAATCTTCTTGCCGCTTCCTTTCTTCACAATCGTAAAGGGACGACCATTCAGATTGAACGTCACTTTATCGAACAAGGGAACAGTAACAATATATTCAGGATCGGCAGGCGAATAAGTGTAAAGTCCAATAGCATTGAGCACATACCACGAAGACATCTCGCCGGCATCATCCATCCCTGCATAAGCCAGCTTGTCGGCACCCATGTCATAGTAGTGGTTCATCAGGCTGTCGAGAATGCATTGGGCTTTCTCTTGTTTGTCTATGAAATAATAGGTGTAAGGAATGCTGTGTCCCGGCTGGTTTCCGTGGCAATAGTTTCCGATGAATCCGGTCAGGTTGTGGGCCTCGTAACCTCTCCACGGTTCGCTGAATAAGGAATCCAGTTTAGCCTCCACCGCCTCTTTACTGGGATAGAGCTTAATCATGCCTTCGGGGTCGTGGGGGGCGAAGAAGAGGGCGTTCCATGCATTGGCCTCACGGTACATGTACTGGTAATAGGGATAATACGGATCGAAATCCTGAATCCAGCTACCATCGTCAATCTTACCTCTCCAAAAGCCGGTAGAGGGGTCGAATAGCGTCTTGTAGTTGTTGGAGCGTTCCATCATCAGTTTGTAGTTGGCTTCATCTCCCAGCTCCTTGGCTACCAAGGCTACGGCATAGTCATCGTAAGCATATTCCTGGGTCTTGGTCACAGCCCCTTTGTATTCGTCCCATGTGGGTACATTCACTGTGTCTTTTTCAGCAATCCAACCTCGCTCCATATACTCATCCAAATAGCGACGTCCTCCTTTACCGGGCACCGTAGCATTTTTCAGAATCAACTTATAAGCACGCTCCAGATCGAAATCATGCAAACCACGCAACCAAGAACCAGAAATAAAAGTGGAAGCGTGATCACCATGGAAGAAGGTGGGCATGTAGCCGTCACGCTTCTCACCTTTGTCAATAATAGACCTAATGATGTCAGTAGTCACATCGGGAGAAATCATACCTATGAGTACCAGTTTGTTGCGATAATCGTCCCAAAAAGAAGGGTCAGTGTAATAGTGGAAGCCGTTATTCACTACTTCGCCACGGACATCAGTATATTCATGATTCACATCGCTACGCAAAGCCGGCCATTTAAAAGCATGGAAGAAAGTAGAATAAAACAATCTCTTTTCACGTTCCGTGCCACCTGCAACTTGAATCTTGGAGAGGAGTGCTTCCCAAGCCGCATCGGCTTCTTCTGCCACTTGTGCAAAACTTTTGTTCAACATTTCGGCCTTCAAATTCATTTGAGCATTCTCTATACTCACAAACGAGAAACCAGCCTTCACTTCCAAAGGTTCAACACCTTTGCTGTCGATAAAACGCAGCACAGCCACCTCATGTTTGTCGTCTTTTACCATTTCCACTTGGCCTATTTTATAGTTGGTCTTAGCGTAAAAGTAGATTTTACCATCGCCATCTTGATAACCCGTGAACGTATTATCGTCAACCTTCTCAATCTTCCAATCACGGACATCATTATTAGAACGGCGGATGTCTACCAATAATGACTTATCGTCGCCCTTGCCGAAAGTATATTTATGGTAGGCACAACGCAAGGTACTGGTCAACTCGGCGTTCACTTTATAGCGTTCCAGATAAACTTGGTAATACCCCGGATGCGCAGATTCCTTCTCGTGACTAAACCCGGAGCAATAATTACCCGGAGCGATAGTTCCCACCACTGGCAACATGGGGACATGCAACAAGTTCCAATGCCCTTTAGCTGTATGTGAAAAACCATAAATCACAGTGTCCTCATATTGATAGCCCGCACCGCTACGAAACTGTGTAACGGGGCTGAGCTGCACCATTGCGTTGGGCAAGGTAGCACCCGGATAAGTTTCCGCACCCCATGTACGTGACTTTATTTTGCGCGTATACCCTAAGTCCTCAGGCTCCCACAAAGTAGCCGTACCCAAGAAAGGATTGACATATTCGGTTAATTTCTTCTGCGTACCGCCACAGCCCGTCAGAACAATCAGGGCGAACAGTAGAAATAAATATTGATTCTGTTTCATCTTTTGTATTTATTTTATATAAAAAACTGTTGTCTCTAAAAACATTATTTCCAAAATAACTGCCAATTAAAACTGGCTCTAAAAAAAAATGTGCCGAAACCCAATAACCAGATTGAGTTTCGACACACTTTTAATTGCTAACTTATTTCAGGCTCTTTTCAAAGAGAGCTTTGGCTTCAATCAAAGTACAACCACTTGTCTGCGTAGTCAGATGGTTGTTGCCGCTATTGTTCATTGCCCAGTTAGTATTATACAGCAAATCAAGTTTATTGATTCCCTTTCGCCACAAGATTTCAGCATTATTGTTAAAGAAAGTGATGAATTTCTTCTTATATATGGGGTCCAAATTCGGTTCCATAATCAGCTGCACATAATAACGCATGAAAATACCCTTAAACAAACCTCCGTCCCCATCGCCTTCATCACGAAGTAAATTATTTCCAGTATCTATCATGCTGCTATTACTGATAGCGAAATTGGCAGCCTTACGAGCATCTTTCAAATAGGACTCTTCTCCTGTGATCTTATACAGTTCGTAAGCAGCACCCAAGAATGTACCTTGGTTATAAGAAAGAGAAAGTGTACTCAACTCACCCGTCTCACCGTTCACATTATCATAGATGGCGCCGGTAGCAGGGTTAAATAAATTTTCACGCTCCCATTTATAAATATTGACAGCCCAATCCAAATCCTCCTGATTCCCGTTAATACGGTAAAGACGAGCAGCAATCAAAGCAGCAGGGCCGTTGGAACAAGCATTTTTGCTCCATAGCTGGTCGTGAGTCCAAGCAATGCCACCACCTGCGTAATCGTTCCAACCGGTCTTGATTTCATTCCACATCTCTTGAGAAGTTTCCAGATACTTGTTTTCATCAGTAACTTCGTACAAGCGAATCATGGTGAGAGCAATCCACTCCATATCATCATAAAAGTTGTTCCAATAACTGCCACCGTTCTTTGCCTTGATACCGACATACCATTTGTCGAACAAGTCGCTGTACTTGCTATCTCCGGTACGATTGTAAGCATCTATCATCACATCCATAGCATGAGCCTGCGGCCAATAATGGAAATCCTTGATTGAACCGTCATTCCCGTAGTTGAAATAATTCTCTTCCGTATTCCAGAAACGATCTATCAGGGTCACAGAACTGCTATCGGCAGCCGCATCCCAATCTATGGTGTAAAGCCCCTTATCATACATATACTCATCTTCTATCTCGCACGATTGAAGTGCCAAAAGAAGCAGGGGCAGACAAAATAATATTTTTTTCATAATCTCTCCTTAAATTAGTTGGCCAATTCCACTTTATGAGTATAGTTCTCCACATTGAATATCACACTAATCTTGGTGATGGCACCCGGATTGTGGCCATCGGCCGCACCATCGAATTCATCGTTCAGTTTCCACTTCTGATCCCATTGGTTATCAGGAGTCTCCATAATATAGAAATAAGGATCTTCGGGAGTAGCCGCACCAGGATTAGAGTCTGTAGTATTCTTGGTTCCCCAATACTGTATACTACCATCAGCATAAGTCATCAAGAACTTATAGCGTTGGTCGCGCCCCCATCCTTCTTGCTTGAACTCAATTTTATCCTGACCGCAGAACACACCGTTTCCAACATAAGGCAATTCAAAAGTTGCGGCACCACTCGGACAGAAGTAGAATTCCATCTTACTTACTTCCCTGACGGTTACAGATGCAATGGAGAAATCCATCTCAATGCGGTAAACTCCCGTCTTTTCTACGGTTGTCTCGCCTTCGCCTTCCATAATCTTATTGCCATTGATATAAAACACCTTGGCACCTTCGGCTGCTCTATCTACCAGTTTGTAAGTCTTTCCGCCTTCCAACTTCGTAAAGACTTCGAACTTATCCTTTTCGGGTGAAGCACACGCCACAGCCTTAGAAGCATCCATACCACCTTCAGTAGCACTTCCGGTCAAGTAAAGCTGTGCCGGAATCTCTTCAAATCCCACCAAGCGAGTGATGGTGAGCTTCTTGCTTTCCTTTGCCATTACAGAATTCAAACCTCTGGAAGCCATTACTGTCCAAACAAGTGTACCCGTCTCACCACTGTTCAATCCGGCAGCCGCACCAACCTTGTTCAATGTCTTGTGGCTGATGGTAGCATAGCTCAAAGAACCGCCATTGTCAGAAAGCACTTTGTAAATAGGCTTAGAAAAATCTCCACCTTCTTTATCGAATACCACTTCATAAAGAGGGGCACCGCTATCTTCAGCCTTGGCCGACTCCCATTCAAAGAACAGGCTGGCGCTGGCCGACGATTGCAAGACTACTTCCTTGCCGTCAGTGGGTTCATACAACTGATTTACTGAGGAAACTTTGGAATCCTTGTATTCCATGTCTTCCGTACAAGACGTAGCAAAGAGGACTGCCGAAAAAAGAGCTATTGTTGAGAATATTGTTTTCATTGTTCTATTGTTTTTAATGAGTTTAGATACACGTTAATTTCCATATCCCGGATTGTTAGGCGCCAGATTGGGATTCAAATTGATTTCACTGATAGGAACTGCCCAAAGATAATCTCTTGCCTCTTCGAACTTGCGAGTGTCAAGCTTGTTCTCGTCCACGAAGCTTGCACCGCGCACCTTGCCCGACAAGTATTCGTTACCAGCCTTCCAACGCTTAATATCATACCAGCGCAAACCTTCCATCGCTT
>ERZ791729.911-NODE-911-length-11672-cov-5.462856_pt1 | contig 11672 bp, 27 predicted proteins | sample MGYA00510043_ERZ791729 | MGnify/ENA primary metagenome ERZ791729 (study PRJEB30046, sample SAMN00715149) | human gut metagenome | study: EMG produced TPA metagenomics assembly of the A metagenome-wide association study of gut microbiota in type 2... | reverse complement strand
ACAGGCTGTTTGTGCCGGTATGACCTTTCGGTGCCCGAAGGTGCGCCCAATACCGGCGGCGCATAAGATGGAGGAAACGGGTTGAGTGGAAAGACGGGTGGATGACTATTCCTTATCATCCACTGTACCTATTGTAGCACATCATTAGGTGGAATTTGTGCCAACTTTCTCTGCAAAACCACAATATATGGCTATGTCATAGAGAAATTGCTCTTTCCGGCGGCTGAATGTCCGCTCACTTATCCCCGGCACGATAATCTTGTTGCGAGAATACTTATGCTTGCCCTGACAGTTGCGCATGATCCCCTGTGTAAGCTGTTTACGGATGCTCTCACTCTCCAAATCCCGCCCGCAACGGTCTATGGCGTATTCAACAGCCCGCATTTTCTTGGTTTCCGGCCAGTTTTCTATGGCGGCAAGCTGCTCCGCCTTGCTTTCTGCCGGTCTACCAATGCCGGGGGAGCGGGGCATACCCTCTGTTGCACTGTTCCCGCCGCTCAGTATCTCGCTCCGTGCATCGTTGTACGCCTGTACCCGCCGTGGATAACCTCTGACATAGGCAATGCACTCAAGCCGCACATCATACGGCAGCTTCTGTTTTCGGCTCATGCCAGCCTCCTTACTCTGCGTTGTTAATTAGTTTGTAGTCGCTCCGCAGAGCGTCCGCAATATCCTTCTTGGTCACATAGCCACTGTTTTTTGCGTCCACCAGCTCCACAAGGCATTTTTGCAGATACTCAACACTCATAGTGTCGTGGCTGTCCGGCGTTTCCTCCAACACGTGGAATCCAAATTTTGTAAGCAGCACTTCGGACACCAAATCCATGTTTTGCTTTGTCCCCATCAGCTTGCCCTGCTGGTACGCTTTCATGGGGTTGTTGGGCAGGGTTTTGCCGTCAATTCTCATTTCCGTCCCTCCTTGATCTTGTCCATCAGAAGCAGCCGCACAGCTTGGCAGAGTGCATATACAAGGCTATTCTGCCAAATGCTCCGTCGCTCCTTAATGCGGCACATACCGTTCTCGATTTCCTCCAAGGCTTCCAGCATTGCGTCTTTATTCGCCATCGGCTGCCCTCCACGGAGTGTCCACGCATTCAGGATGGACAAGCTCCATCTCGATCGCCCACAGTAGGTTCCACGCCGCAGCTACAAGGTGCGGCTCATCCACATAGCCCGCCAGATATTTCGCCGCATGGCGAATAGCGGAATCTAACAAACTGTGGGTTGGGATCCCTTTATCGACATTATGCTCCCCGTATTTCAAAGCGCCCGCCTCGCAGTGCTTCGACACTTCCATGATAGCCGACCAAGGGAGCAAATCCATCCGTCCCTTGCCCGTGTGCATATCCCGGAGTGCTCCGCTTGGAAACTTTGTTCTTTCTCCGCTGTCTTTAATCATAGTCCCTCCGTTCTCCGTAACTGCAAAAATCGTCAGCCTTTACATACGGTAGTCCACCAGCGAAATCACATCCGCATTCGTATTCATCCGGCTTGTAATGCTTGCAGTCCCTACACCGCACCACCGGGGCCACATCTGCTCCGGGGACATCACTTGCTTTCCGCAACACTTTGGCGGCCTGCAAGTATGGGATTTCCTGTGGGCTCTCCGAGAACACATCCTTGGTGTAAACAGCGCCGTGATAGCGCTTTGTGTTCTCGATTGCCCTCGCACCGGCGTTCATGGCAAGCATAAGTTCTTCCGTGCGCTCTATGTATTCAGCCATTGTCATCACCATCCCATTCTAACGGTTTGCCGCACATCGGGCATTTTTCAGCTTTCTGCTCTTCGGCCATCAGCCCCAACTGCCGCTTGCAATGCGGGCAGTACGGTATATGCCACCAGCCGCAACTTCTGCCAAGTTTCCATTTCTTGTCGCGGTAAAAAGGCTTTTTCGGTTCATCCATTGTCAGCCCTCCGTGTTTTTTCCACATAGCACCAGCTCTGGGGCGGACGCTCAGCATGACAGCCTTACTCATCCTTCATCGCCTCCAATGCTTTCTCCGCCTCCTCGCGGGTCAGGAATACGGTTTTGACGAACGCAGCGGCGGTAACCCCGTACTGCTCTCTCAACCCATCTTTTACCACAAACACAATAGTTGTGCCAAAACTCCCGATATTCACAAAGTCAACCTTACATTCCCTTGCATATTTCGCACCGTCAAGAATGGCCCACACCGTATCGCCCACCTTGCACGGCAGCACCACCACGCGCCCGTCCTTTTCGGCATCGGCCAGTTCGCGCAGGCGGGTATAGCTGCAAAGGCTTTCCAAATCAGCAAGACGCATGAGCTTCAGCGCGATCTCGTCCGCCTTATCTTTCGGCAGAACTTCTTCCGGCTCAAGCCCCGTGTCCTCGTAGGCGGCGAGGCGATTCTTGAGTCGATTGCGGCAGTACAGCGCGGTGCAGTCAGCCATCGGCTTACCATGCTTACCCGTCCAATCCGCTTTGCACTTCTCGCAGTCCATCATTGCCTGTCCATCGGTGTCTCGCTTCGTCAGTCGTTCCATCACTCCACCTCCCATTTCAGTTCGTCATACAACTCGCTGAACCGCTTGTTCCACTTCCTTAGCCCGAAGAAACAGTACACGCCCAACACAATCCACAGTCCGCTGGCGATGTTTTGCAACAGATTTTCCATGTCACTCCACCTCCTGCATCCAGAACTCACGGCGGCATTCGGCACAGGACCCATAAGGACTTGCGCATCCCCCGTACGCATTCCTGTATTCGGAAGAAAAAAGCACGGGACACACACTCAAAGTTCCCCCGTCGAGAACCAGCGCCTCCGGGTATTGCTCCAGAAACACGCTCTGCCGCGTCTTACGCGGATGTGCAGCAGACCATTCCTCTACTTCTTTTACAACGTCCTCGGCCGGTATTCCCTCAGCCAAAGTAGGCAAATGTTTCCCAGTAACCTTATACATTCTTCTGTGCTCTTCAATAAACTTCACAGCATCCATATTGTCAACCTCCTATCTCATATGTCGTTTCCCGGCCTTTGCAAACCTCGCGCTCTGCCGCACATAGCGCTCCCGGGCGGCGGTGTTGGACCGATCCACCCAGGGCTTTTCCGCCAGCCGCTGGGCCTCATACGCCAGGAACGCCTCGCAACTCTTCCGGCAGGCCCCGCAGGGGAACCTGTCCGGGCAATCTTTTACGCAGTGGCTTTTCACTCCTACCACATCCTTTCCTGCGCCGTATGATCCGCAAACCGCTGTTCTTGCAGTTGGAAATATGTCGGTTCGATCTCGCAGCCCACAAACTCAAAGCCGAGGTTGTAAGCCGCTATCCTACTGCTTCCACTGCCCAAGTGTGTATCCAGTATGCGCCAGCCTTCTTTGGCGTACTTCATCAGCAGCCACTCGTACAATGCCACGGGCTTTTGCGTTGGATGTATTCTTTGCCCCTTTTCTTGCAACGGCGAGTAATAAAAAGTTCTCGCAGATGTATCGAAAGAGGTCCAGGCAAATTCGCAAGATGCAAAAGAAATATCTTCCGGCTGCTTTTTGTCCCAAATAACAAATCCCCTACAAGGCGAAGATCGTAATAATTTCCCCCCCATATTATTTGGTTTTTGCTGCATCTTTTTAATTCGCTAAAATAGACATCACCCGGAGTCGCATCGTCCCATCTTGTTTCAGTGGCATTGTATTTTTTCAATCGGCCACTATCATGAATGCTAATTCCATACGGTGGGTCAACAATGGCAAGATCAAATGCTTTATCCGGTAGCGCCTGCATATACTCCATGCAGTCTACGTTCAGCGCGATTTGATTCATTCGTTCCACCTCGCCGTCTTTTCCTGCACACCCCATTGGAGTGCGTCCTCGTGGCTATCAAAGTAAAGGTCAATGCGGTTGCCGCTAATTGCGCCGCCCACATCCTGTGCTATGTAGATATGCCCGTCAATCTCAACCTCCGTCCCCATCGGGATAACATCCGGGTCCGTGGCGATGGTCACGCCCTGTGTTGCTTTCGCTCCTGTGGCTGTATAGCCGTTTGAATACGCTCCACAGCATTTTTCGCAGGGGCAGTATGCTGTCACGGTCATGGTACTTTCGTGCGTGTAGGCGGCTTTCTGTGTCGTTTCTTGGCGGATTACTTCCGCCACCAGCGGGGAAACAGGTTCTTGCTCCTCCACATATTCCGCTTCTGCGGCAAGTGGCTCCACCCACAATATCCCGGCGGCAATCAGCATCCCAAGGACCGCACCTCCGACAACTGTAAATATGCTCTTTCTGCTCATTTTCTTCCTCTCCCGTATACCATCCATTGCATAGATACCCCAAGCGCATCACAGATATGTGCCAGCACCCACACCGATGCGGTGCTGTGTCCACACTCAATATAGCTGATTGTCGATGGTGCTACACCAGAGTCCAAAGCCAAATCATTCTGCGACATAAGTTCCTTCTCCCTCGCCTCCCGCAGGCGCTTCCCCATACCCGCAAAATCTGCCGTCATGTGTATCCTCCTTTCTATCATCAGGATCGTACTCTGGGCAACTTACCACCAAAAATGATGTGTATTTTTCATTTTTTGTCGGGATTGCATTCCACCCCTTTACCGGCTCAAATCGTATAGGCCAGCCCTTTTTTGTGTAGTCTACTTCTGTCCATGAGCATCCTCCATACGCTTTTCTACAAGTCCAGCAAAGCGTCTTCCCTCCAGTGGTAATATGCTCCTTCACAAGTTTTTTCCTCCTCTCACCACTCAACCGTGACTTCACATTCATCCGGCATAAGCATGCGTAGATTTTGCAAAACGCTTTCCCGGTCTCCCCGGATGGTCAGCCGTGCGTGAAGCAGTTCTGCACTTCGCACGTGCAACGGTTCCACACTTCGCACCGGCGTTGGTCCATCGGACTGCTTCTCCAGCGTTTCTGCTGCCGGAACCTCGGCTGTGTGCCACTCCGATAGTTTCTTTTGCCACAAGTCAAAGTTCCGACCACCTCGCACAAACGGCACCCCCAGTTTTTTCCCACACTCTATGATGGTGGCACTGCAACAGCCCATTTCTTCCGCAAGGTATGTAGCTGCACCGCCGCAGGACTGCATATTTCGCAGGTATTCTCGCTTCAGATCATCCGGCATCGCCTTGAAATCTTCCCAAGGCATAGGCCGCGTGATGTTGTATGTTTTCATTTCCCCGTTCATCTCCCTCTTTTGTTCCGCAGTGAGGTAATCACTTGGCAATCTGCATTTCCCGCGCTTACGGTTTACATGGGCAAACGCCCCTCTTGCAACACGCTTTTTCTGCACGATGTCATAGTCAAAATCATTCATAGGCGGTTATGCTCACCTCCGTGCGTGGATTTTCCTTGTCGTACAGTACCCGGCTCCCGTCATGGCTGACAATAATGCCGCAGTGGTCGTCCAGCAGCACCCGCGCCTTGACCAGCACATCGTCCATAGCTTCCAGCAGATTGGTTAAATCCACTCGCCGCTTGGTTGGCATATAAAACAGGCATTTAACCTCCACTGGATAATCGATCGGCTCATGCACACCAGCCTTTTTGCAGTACCACACAGCTTTTGCCTCGTAATCGATGTACTTCTGCGACGGCATAATAAACGATTTCCCTGTCTTGCTGCTGTGCATAATGCGCTGGCTGTTTTTCTTTGTAACCGGCGGCAGGGGTATGGTAAAGTGCATGTCAGCCATCGCCGCCTCCCATCTCCATCTGCCCGTCCACCTGCATGGCCTTTGCAAGCCTGCTGCAGGTGTCCAGCTCGTCCAATGCCCGCTTGCGGTACATAGCAAGCAAGGCTTGCTTTTCTTCCTCCGTTTCCGCCAGCTTGTACCCGCCGTCTTTCAGCGCAACGATGGGTACACCCTGCCGCCGCTGCTCCCGTATCATCCGGCGGTTCGCTCTGTCCGGCATCCCGGTCAATGCTTCAAGGTTTTGCCGGGTGTATGTAATGCCGGGAATCATGCGTAATGTGGTCATATCAATCCTCCCCAAATCGTAGTTTTGTCACCGCGATGGGAAACTGCTCGATATCGCTTGCCCACTTGGCTGTCCCCTCACCGTGCGTCCTCTGCCAGCACAGCGGGAAACCGCCAATTCCATCGAATAAGCTGCCCATCGTTGCGCCATCCGGCAAATACGCCGCCATACGATCAATGAGCCATTGCCAAAACGGAAGGGCGATGGAGTTACCCAGTGCCTTGTACCGGGGGCTGTCCGCATCCTTGTGGCGCTTGCCCTTGCTGTCCATCCACTCGCCGATATCCGTCCAGCCGTCCGGGTAGCCCTGCAGCCGTTCGCACTCCATCGGTGTAAGGCGTCGCACAATCATGCCCGTTCTCACTGTGTTCTGCAAATTGTAGCTGATTCCGCCGTTTGATTTTGCCTGCAAAGTCCCGTTTGTTTCGCCGCCTTCACGGAAGTTCCGGCAGTCAACGGCACACACAAGGTCTGTGCTGTCCTTAAAGTCCCGTTGCTTGCAGCTGCTTGCAACTTCCCCCTCGCAGTAATCGCCGAATCCCTGCATTTGATACGTCAGCGGGATTTGGTTGCCGCCGGTTCCCATACGACCTTGCAAACTCGGAGCGATCTCGCCGCAGTCTCGGATGACATCGCAGGCGTGACGCATATCCAGAATGGAGGGCTGTTGCCCATGCTCCTGTGCTCTCAGCGTCCCGGAAACATCATGGCTCACGCCCATCACATTCCCGCCTTGATCGTTCAGGCACAGCACCGCCGGAACCACCACAGATGGCTTATTCCAGCCGCACTCCGCATTCCCGGACTGCATAAGAAGCACCGTTTTCAGCGGTTCCGGCAAGTCTTTCCCCCGCCGCTCCGCTCTCCGCAGGATGCCCTGACACGCTTTTGCGCTCAAAGAGTATTTCTCCTGCGGTGTCGCCTCCAAAATCTGCGACAATCGAGATACGACGGCGGCGTTGGGGGACTCCCCAGTATTGCGCGTCATGCACTCGCCAAGCCACGCTCCATCGTCCGCCCACTTCATCGTGGTAGCCACCCCAAGTTGGCCATCCTTTTTCAGGCACTTCAATATCGGGGGCTTCCGGCTCTGCGATGCGGATGATCTCTTCGAGGACCGCCGCGAAATCTTGACCTTTGTTGCTTGAGAATGCTCCGGGGACATTTTCCCAGACCATAAACCGAGGTCTGACCATGTCACCTGTCCGTCCGTTCGCTCTGTCACGCTCTCTCATCTCCTTTACGATGCGGACCTGCTCCATGAACAATCCGCTCCTTGCACCGGCCAATCCAGCGCGTTTTCCTGCAATGCTCAAATCCTGGCACGGCGATCCGCCCGTGATAACATCCACGATTTCAATTTCTGCACCGTTGATTTTCGTAATATCACCGAGGTGCTTCATTCCCGTTCCTCCCGCTTGGTCATTTCAACCTCCAATTCTGCTTTTTCCCGATGTTCAGCATATAATCCTTCGCCCTCTGGTTGATTCTGCTACCGATTGCCTCGTCCCAGCTCAAAATGCGGTCAATGGTCAGCTCCGTGGAGATGATCGTGATTGCATCCGGGTTGATATACCTGGCATTTAGCAGATCGAAGGCAATGTTTTTGTCGGCATCCGTTACGCCGCCCTTGAGAAAATCGTCGATATACAGCGCACGGACGGTTTTCAGCGGCTGCATGGCTTCGGCGTATGCTTCGGCATCGTTGGTCTTTGCCTTGATTGCCGGAATATCTCCCCGCCATTGCACATACCGGACAGGGATTCCGCCGTCCATCAGTTTGGCGCAAATTGCCGTACACAGGTGCGTTTTCCCAGTGCCGGGAGAGCCGCCGATGAAAAACCACTTGCCTTTCCAGTCGGTCAAATACCTCTCCGCCGCTTGCTTTGCGGCCTGTTGCCAATACTCCTGAGTTTGGAACGACTCAAAGGTGCAGCTATCCAGCAGGCCCAGAAGCCCGGAACGCTCCATGCGAAGCCTATTCCGGCGGATGATCTCGCATTTGCAGGTTCTGCTCACCAGTTCGCCGCTTTCCGTGCGCCGGACGGTGTAGCCCAGCCCGCCGCAGATGTCACAGCCATGTCCCGACGTGGTATTCTTGCTTTGTTGGCTGTTCACCGGCTTCCTCCTTTCTGCGCTGCTCCCATGTTCTGACGGCAGCCTTCCAGTCCTTCATGCGATTTTTCCCAACCATCCAGCCCTTGCAGGCGTAGAAATCGATGAATTGCTGTGCGTCAACTATAGACCCCCGTTCGGCGATATAAGCCCGAACCTCGTCCAAAGAGGGCGGAGAGAAGCGCGCCTCGCGCGCATTATTCTCGCTTCTCGATTCTCGTATATCGATTCTCGATTCTCGATTCTCGAATACGGGAACATCTGCATTCATTTGTTTGCAAATGATTTCATCTGCTTGCGTAGGCTCTACAGGCTCAGGATATTTGCTTTCCTTTGCTCTCTGGTTCTGATACTTACCCCATGTTGGTAGGTAGAGGAAGCGCTTGCCCTGTGAAGTATAAAGGGTAACCAATCCAGCACTCGCCAGTCCATGAAGGGCGTTTTCTACAGTTTTCAGAGTAAGATTTTCTTTCAAAGGGAATAGCCTGTTTTTGATAATTGCGGCCCGTCCGTCATAGCGTCCGAAATCATCGCAAGAAACAATCAGCCGATAGAACAAGACCTCCTCGAACCATGAAAGCCTATCTACGCTGTCGCTGGTGCAGATGCTCTCGCGTATGATTCTGTTCGGCATCGGCGCACCGCCTTAGAACGGCAAATCGCCGTCGTCCTCGGAAATCTCCGTAAAGGTCTGCGTGGGTTTCTGTACAGCGTCCTTGCTGCCGCAGAAATGTACCTTGTCGGCGGTCAGCTCCACCACGGTGCGCTTGTTGCCGGTCTTGTCCTCATAGTCCCGGCTGGAAAGCTTGCCCTCAACGATGATCTCCTTGCCTTTTGCAAAGTGGGTGCAGATCAGCTCTGCCGTTCCCTGCCATGCCACACAGGGGAGGAACAGCTTCGTTTCTCTGTCCTTTACCTTTTCGCTCCACGCCACACGGAAGCTGCACACTGCTGTTCCGCTGTTGGTGCGGCGCAATTCAGGGTCAGAGCAAAGCCGCCCCTGCAAAATCATTCTGTTTACCATCGTTGTCCTCCTTATTTCTTAGCGACGTTGGTAACGACAATTTCAGTCAGTTTCCATGCCTGTTCCTCTGTGAAACCAGCCGCGATATAGCTGATGTACATACTGCGCAGGTCATCGGCCATTTCATCATACTTTTCAGCCTTGATGGCTTTATCCCGCTCTTTCTCAAGAGCGCTCATTTCATCGACCTGCTTCTTGTGGAGTTCTATGACCCGTTCTGCCAATTCCTTGCTCTTTACCATGATTTTTCCTCCTTACAAATAGCTTTTTCCAAATTCACGGCGGAAGTCATCTTCCGTCCATCTCTGCTCCTGCATGGCCTTTAACTGACCATATCGGCGCAGCAGACGCATTTGATTCCCGTTGCGGTGTACAGCGTTTCCACCGTTCCTGTGGCATCGTTCGCCGCAGAGATACACTACAAGGCCGTATTTCTCGCTTTTGTTGCGGTACGCGCCGCCGAAGATGTGCCTAATGGTGCCGCTCCAGCGGGTCACCCGCTCCATTTCTGCCGCACAGGAAGCACCGTCTTTCATCAGTCACCTTTATCACCTCCCAACGGCTGGGCTTCGCCCCAGCGTGATTTTAGCGCATCCAACTCCTGCGGTGTCATAGTCTCGATTCCAGCTTCTCGGCAATCGGCAACGATCTGGTCAATCAGCCGTGACATCTGCTCTGTGTCGTAGGTGCTTGAGCCGTACCAAACCGCCACGTTCACGCAACCAGGAATTTTGCTTGGCCCTTGTTCCGCCATCCAGCCGGTTCCTTTTGCCTCCCATCTGCGGCAGAACTCGTCCGCCGCCTTTGATACCATGCACACGACATCGCTCACACCACCGATGATCCTGATTTCTTCCCGGTACACATCATTCCTCGGAATCCCGTAGTGTGCCGCCAGTTTATCCAGCAGCACCCACGCATAAGCGTTTGCGTCAAGGCTCCTTCCCTTGCGCTTGATCTGAGCCACATACTGCTTGTCCGGCTTCATCTCGTCACAGATGGTCATTGCAGAGGCGGGGGACTGCACCCGGAGGCACAGCCACGCCCCATCGCTGTCCTGCTGCCACCGTGCGGCGGTCACATCAGCCTGCAACATTGTCCTGCTCCTTCTTTGCAGCCTTCATGCAGCCGGCGCACATCTGCGCTCCGTAGCGGCCCTTGGAGTACTTAACCATGTCCTTTACCGTCCACATTTCGCCGTTGCGCTTCCTGACGGACACAATGTCAGCTCCACATCGCTCACACACCGGAGCAGCGTTCCGCTCCTTCTCGTCCAGCTCGGCGGAAGAAATTTTGTCCGGGTCATCGCCGGTGGGAAGTGCAAAGGTCCGCAGCCACATATACTTAAACGCATAGGTCATGGCCTTGCCGCTGCCCTTGTCTTGTGTGTCTGCACCATCTCCGCAGGATGCAATCTCGATGTATTCCTCCGGGTTTTCCACGTTGACCATGCGGTAGATGACATCCACGTGGGTAATGTTCCCAGTTCTCCCGGCTGTCTGTGCGATGGGGTATACAACCAGTTTGTGTTTCAGCAGTTCCGTACGCATGATGGAGGTTACTTTCTCCTCGCTCAGTGCCTTGTATTTGGTGCTGCCAAACTCTACATGATCGTCCTTTGCCAAATACTGGACATCCTGCATGATTGCTGCGATTTTCTCATAGATATTCATCATTCGGTTTTCTCCTCATCAACAACTTGTAGCGGGCAATATGCCCCGACGATTCTCGTGTCTAACAGATACTCGCCTGTTCTCCGACATTGATTTCGCGAATAAGTCTCCAGCAGTGGGCAGAGGTTACAGCACATTTTCCCCTCCGGGAATGGGATTTCCACTGTAGCTTTTATGTACCGGAGGACACCGTTTATCATCCCAAGCCCCCCTTATGCAAAAACTCCGAGAGATACTCACCCTCCGTCAGATCGGAAATATAATCAAGCTGCACATCGGAGAACTTCCGTATAGCCAGCTTGAAATTTCCGATCGTTTCCAGCTCACACTTGTGGCACATAGCGGACTTCATCGGCTTCCAGCCGTGGCAAACAGGACATTCATCCGCTTCTCCGGGGATAATCTCCTCTCCGCACTCTGGGCAGACATAAATTATGCTGTTTCCGCACTCATCGGACTTTTCCTCGATGTAATCCAACGAATGAAACACTGCACCACAATAATCACACAAATACATTACGATGCCTCCACGATCTCGCCATTCTCCAGTTTGTACCATGTGTCCGCCATGATGGTTTCGCCGTCCACCTTTGCGATTTTGGCATCAATGATGTTGCCATCATCGTCACGCTCGGAGACAACAATCCAGTTGCCCATAGTGCCTCTTGCAACGCTATCTGCGCCCCATGCCACGGCAACGCACTGCTTGCCAATCGCGGATGCTTTTCCATGCCAGCCAGTCACAGCAGCCGTGCCCCTCACACCCGATGCGGCGGCGTTGCCCCTCCAGCCCGATGCGGCGGCGTTGCCCCTCACACCCGATGCGGCGGCGTTGCCCAGATTACCGGATGCGGCGGCGTTGCCACTCTCACCCGATGCGGCGGCGTTGCCACTCCAGCCCGATGCG
>ERZ791729.904-NODE-904-length-11766-cov-2.206643_pt1 | contig 11766 bp, 8 predicted proteins | sample MGYA00510043_ERZ791729 | MGnify/ENA primary metagenome ERZ791729 (study PRJEB30046, sample SAMN00715149) | human gut metagenome | study: EMG produced TPA metagenomics assembly of the A metagenome-wide association study of gut microbiota in type 2... | reverse complement strand
AACCAGCAGGAGCAGGACGGACAAGATGGAAACGTACGCAATCATGACCGCTTCAACAGGGTTGAAAGTTCTTCCGGCAGACGCGCCAGGCGTTCCCGGTACGCGGGGATTTTTTCCGCATAGGCGGCCTTCAGGCCGTCTTCCCTTTCCATCATCCGGACAAACGCCTTCCTCAACTCGCCAGGGTCATCCATCGCCTGCACGGGCAGCACGTGGCCGTCTTCCGTCCCGAACAAATCGCGGGCAATCCCCCTGGCCTTCACGGAATATCCCGCCACCAGCGTGGGAACGCCCGTGGAATAGGCGGCAATGGAGGCGTGGGTACGGGCGGCCACCAGGAAACGGCACCGGGAAATGCAGCCCTTCAATTCCTCACAGGGGGCGTCCCCAACCATAACGACGCGCCCCGTGTGCCGGAAACGCTCTCTCAACGCGCCCAGCGGCTTCCGGTCATCGTTGCCGGGCCACACCACATGGGGGATGAGGGCCACATTCATATCCGTAGCTTCCAGCAGGTATTCCACCAGCCGCACATAGTTTTCCATCACGGACCCGGCCCTTCCCTCATGGCCGATAATCAGGGGGCTGACGTTGATGCCGACCATGTTCCCTTCCTTCCAGCCCTCCGGCAAAGGCCCCTCCTTTACCGGAAGGGCAAACGCCGGGTCCGGGTACAGCACCGTGCGGGGGCACCCGCATTCCAACAGGGCGTCACAGGTCAGGGATTCCCTCGCCACAATCAGGTCAAAGGCCCGGAGGTCCTCCAGCATCCGCCCCTTCATATCCTTCCGTTCCAGGGAACACCCCCACAGGACGGTGGGCACGCCGGCGCGGCGCAGCAGGTCGTTCTGCAAATAGATATGCACGGGCTCCCCGTAGCAGTAATTGTCCCCGCCGCTGCACAGGGCCAGGTCCGCACCCTCCTTCACGATGCCGCCGAACGCGAGCCGGTCAAAGGCGTCACGGACGCCCAGCACGCGCCGCCGCAGCCACGCGCCCGCATACCCGGAGGAGCACCTCCGGATGGGCCGCTGTTCCGGCAGCACCCTCACCACCTGTTCCAGCCCATAACGCCTGTCTTCCCCGCACGCGGAGGAGAATAGAACGCCCTGTCCGGGACGGAGCAGCAGCATCGTGGACCTGACGATCGCCTCGCAGCCGTGATTGCCGCTGCCTCCATGGGGATATAAAAGAATCTTATGCATGCCCATTCGATTTATTTTTTCCGGCACGCGCGCCTTCCATCAGCAGGAACAGGCAGAAGGGCCAGCGGTTGAATAAACACATGCTCATCCACCCGGGACAGTGGAACACCCCGGGATAAGCGCGCAGCAGGTTGTTTTCCGGCGTTCCCACAATGGTCCTCACCGCCTTCATGCGCTCCGCCAGGCCGTACCGGTCCCTGAAACGGTAGATTTCAAACAGGGCGTTGTACACCAGCCCCCACCAGCGGAAGGCCAGGTATTCCTCGATTGACGCCCCTTCCAGCCCCCTGGTATGGAAGTACTTCCGCTCCAGGCGGAACTGCCTGACAATCCAGATGAATTTTTCCGGGACAAAACGCGTGGACAGGGTGCCTTCCTCCGCCCGGCGGTAGAAGTATCCGGCCTTGTCCACCGTTCTCAAACGCCTGATGTATTTCAGGTACGCCATGTTGAACATCAGGTCCTCTCCATAGGAAACGTCCTCCGGAAAGCGTATGGAATGCCGGGACAGCAGGGTGCGGCGGTACAATTTCACCACCGGGCCAAAAAGCAGGAAGGAGCGGACCAGCCGTACCCAGGCTTCCTCCTCTCCGGGCCTGGCGTCCAGTTCCATGGGCTGCGGCACCGTCACTTCATCCTTTTTCCCGGCGCGGACGGAGCACAGCCCTTCCACCACCAGGTCGCAGGCGCCGTCCTCCACGGCGGAGACCAGTTCCTGAAGGTAGGAGGGGGTCACCCAGTCATCCCCGTCAATGAAACACAGCCAGCGGCCGTCCGTTTCCTTCATGCCGCGGTTCCTGGCGGCGGAAACCCCCATGTTCCTGTCCAGATGGATGACCCGGACGCGCTCGTCCCCGGAAGCCAGCCTGTCGCACAGCGGGCCGCTCCCGTCCGTGGAGCCGTCATCCACCAGGCAGACGTCAAAATCCGTGAAGCTCTGGTCCAGCACGGACCCCACGCATTTTTCAAGGAAACGCGCGGCGTTGAACACGGGAATAATGACGGATACGGAGGGCATGGCGGTTCAGCGCGTTTCTTCAAAAAGTTCTTTCACGGCATTCATCTGCCCATCCAGGTCAAACCGGCTTCCCCCGCGGAGCGCCCGCCCGCAATAGTCCCGGCGGTCCGCCTTTCCCGTCAGAATATCTTCCAGGGCGCGGTAAAGCCCCAGCAGGTGGTTTTCCGCAATCAACCCGAATTCCCCGTCCCCAAGCTGCTCCCGGACTCCGGAACACAGCGTGGCCGCCACGGGCGTGCCGAGAATCAGGCTCTCGGAAATCACGGTGGAATACCCCTCGCTGGGGGAGGAACAGCCCAGCCAGTCCGCCGCCTTCACGTAGGGATACGGATTTTCCAGTTGCCCCAGCAGGGATATCCTGCCCTGCAGGTTCCCCTCCGCGATCATGCGTTCCAGCGTCTTCCTTTCAGGCCCCTCCCCCAGAATCCAGAGATGGAAGGAGAAGCCCTCCTGAGCCAGATAGCGGCACGCCGTCACCAGCCGGTCAAATCCCTTCTGGCGCACGAGACGGCCGGAAGCGCAGAACAGGACGGCCCCTTCCGGACGTTCCGGAACGGATTTCCCCGCCTTTTCCCGGACGCGCGGAACGTCCACGGGGTTGTAAACCACCCGCGCATCCTGCAACGGTCCGGCCAGGGCCAGTAGGGAGTCCCGGACATTCCGGGAGACGCAGGCCACCGTGTCAAAACGGCGGTAAACGGCCTTTTCCTCTTCCGCGTTCCGGTAGGCCGGCAGCGTCCAGTGGTTGGCGGCCAGGTCAATGTGGACCCAGGCCAGTTTCCGGCTTCCGGCATGGGGGGAGCCAGCGGCTATCCGCGTGGCGTAGCCTTCAATGAAGGCGGCCTCCACGTCATAGGTTCCGCGAATGAACAAGCGGTAGAAAACGGAAGGAGGGAAATGCCTGTAAACCAGCAATTTCAGGCCGTTCCGGATTTTGACGAGCAGGCGCGCCCAGGGGCCGTCCTCCTCCCGGAGGGCGTCAAACAGAAAACGGACGGACACATTCCGGGGGTAGCCGGACGGGATGTCCTCCTTCCTGATGGAATAAACGACCACCTGCCACCGGTTTCCGTTCCAGCGGTTCAGCAGGGTTTGCAGAATTTTTTCCGCACCGCCGCTGGACAGGCTGTTGACAAAAAACGCCACCTTCTTCATTTCATTTCCTCCAGCAAATGCTCCACCTTCCGCACGGCGCTTTCATAAGCAACCTCATCGCCGCCCCGGGCCGCCCTTTCCCTCCAATCTTCACAGGATTCCCTGCCGGAAAGGAAATCCTCCATGCCGCCGGCCAGCGCCCCATCATGATTTTCCACAATGCGCCCGAACTTTCCCATGCCAAGCTGTTCCCGCACGCCGGAACACTCCACGGCCAGAACAGGCAGGCCCAGCGCCAGCGCCTCCGTGACCACGGTGCTCATTCCCTCGCTGCGGGAGCTGCATACGAATACATCGGCAGTGGCCATCCACGGGTAGGGATTCTCCCGGAAGCCGGGCATCAGCACGGAGTCCGCCACTCCCAGGGCCGCCGCCTGGCTTTCCAGCTCCCGCCTCCGGCTTCCTTCCCCCAGAATCACCAGTTCCGCCTGCCATCCGCGCTCCTTCAAGCGGGCCAGCGCGGCAATCAGCCGGTCAAAGCCCTTCTGTTCTTCCAGACGCCCCACGGAAACAAAGCGGAAACGCTTTTTTTCCGGCACTTCCTCCGCAGCAGAGGCTCCGGAACGCACGGCATCCCGGTCCACCGGATTGTGCAGGACGACGGACCCGGCATGCGCTCCAAAGCGCCGTTCAAACGCTTCCCTGACGGTTTGCGACACATGCGCCACGGTTTGAAAACGGGCGTAAGCCTTCCTTTCCTCCTCCAGTGACCGGAACACCAGCCCCTGCGTCCAGGGCCGGGCCTCCAGGTCCACATGGACCCACGCCAGCCTCCGGGCCTTCCCTTCCGGAGCTGCTGCAAGAAGGCGCGTGGGAAACCCTTCCGTAAAAGCCGCCTCCACATCGTAATCCCCGGCAATGCACCACTTGTAAATCCAGCCCGCAGGCAGAAAACGGTACACCAGAGCGTACTTGAGCCGGTAGAGCCAGCCCCGGCCGCCCACGATGGTGCGGTAATGCGCGTATTTTCCTACTTCCTCCCGGTACGGGCCGCAGTCCACCACCGTGCACACCGTCACGTCAAAACGCTCCCGGTCCAGGCCTCGCACCAGCCCGGAGAGAACTTTCTCCGCCCCTCCCCCGGACAGGGATTCCACCAGGAACAGGACTTTCAGACGGGAACGCGGCATAAGACGGGCTTCTGAAACGAATTATTTTCCCGCGCACGGGGAGGAGGTGTCCAGGCTTCTGTACACGGCATACCCGCGGGAAGAGCGGCCATGGGGCTCCACGTCGCACAGGACGATGCCCATGCGCTTCAGCTCTCCGTTTTTCCAGATCTTCTGCAATCCGGTCAAATCACGCTTCTTCACGCAGCCGGCCCGCATGACGTACAGCGTGACGTCGGCCAGCCGGGCGACGATGCGCGCATCCGCCAGGGAGGAGTAGGGAACGCAGTCCATGAAGATGAAATCATACTGCTCCTTCACTTCCTCCATCAGCTTCCTGATGCGGTCATGCAGCAAAAGCCGGGAGGGATGGTCCGGCACGGTTCCCGCAAACAGGTAATCCAGGTGGTCGGAAACGGGGGATTGTTCCACCAGGGAACGCCAGCCGCCTTCCCCGGCCTGCTCCAGGTCTCCCAGGCCCGGCTTTCCGGCTCCGCCCAGCAGGGCGCTGAGCGCCCCTTTTCTTAAATCCATATCCATCAGCAGCACCTTCTTTCCGGCCACGGCCAGGGAAAGGGCCAGGTTCACGGAAAGATAGGTTTTCCCCTCCCCGGAACAGGTGGACGTAATCAGGACGCTGAGGGGGTTCCCCCCATTCCCGTCGGAAAGGGCCACCATGCGTTCCGCCAGCAGGGGGAAGCATTCGGACAGCTCGGAAGGTTCTTCCAGATTCACCACGATTTCCTGGTTCTTCAGCTTCCGCGGCTTGCGCGGCAGTTCCCCGTACACGGGAATGGAGGTCAGGGTTTCTATTTCCTTCCGGCGCTTCACGCTGGAATCCAGCATGGCCGCGACCACGCACAGGAACACGGGAATGGCCATCCCGGCCAGAAATCCCACCATCAGAATCTTGGGAACGTTCGGCTCCAGCGGACCGTTGCCGCCCCGCACGCCGTCCACCATCCGCGCGTTGTCTTCCGTGGCGGCCAGGGCCAGGGAATTTTCCTCCCTCTTGTTCAGCAGGAGAACGTACAGGGATTCCCGGACGCGCTGCTCGCGTTCAATGTGGTTGACGGCCCTTTCCCTGCTGGAAACATTCCTGATATGCTCCCGCGTCTGCTCATGCTGGTCCTGCACGTTCCTCTTCTTGACCAGCAGGGACGTATAGTAGTTATTCACGGAACGCTTCAACGCATCCTTCAGGGAGTTCAAATTGGCCTCCAGTTCGCGGATAATCGGATTGTTGTCCCCGGCATTCACCTTCAGGCTCGTCCTTTTCAGCAGGGTGTCATTAAAAACGCTGATCTGGTCCCGGATGCCCATGTCCGCTATCTTTGAATTGATGGGGACCAGCCTGGCGTCATGCTCGGCCTCCTGCTCCAGGTAATCTTTCAGGTATTCTATGGACTTGATTTCAAGCTCCAGCTCTCTCAAATCCTTCTTGTCATTGAGGCTGTTCTCATATTCCTCCGTAAGGGCCGTGGACAGGTCCGTCAGAACGTCCGTCTCCTTTTTCAGATCTTCAATGGCGAGGTCATTTTTCTTCATCTCCTCACTGATGACGTCCAGGCGATCTCCGATGAACTCGTTCGTCTTCGTGCCGCGCTTGTTCTTTTCCTCCAGGGACGCCTCATTGTAAAAATGGACGATGCTGTACAGAATATCCTCCGCCTTCACCGGATTATTGCAGCGCATGGAAATGTTGATCAAATCATTCTTTCCGCTCGCCTTTCTGACGGTCAGGCCGCTTCCCAGCCCCATCGCCGCATTCTTCACGGAAGTTCTCCTGACAATCACGGGAACGTTCAGGATGCTTTCGTCAAACTTGGGAGTTTTCTCCACGATGAAGGCCTGGGAGTCAAACCGGATTTCCTTGCCGAAGACGCCCGTCTCATGCCCGTGATGATCCTTCTCATCCTTTTCCAGGCGGAATTCCGTTCCGGAAACGGGAATCACCAGGAACCTGGCGTCAGCCGTTTTTCCCTCCTGCGTAAACTGCACCGCAATAGGGGAGTCCTGATAAATTTCCACCTTCCGGAACCCGTTCTTCTTCCAGTAGGTGACGTCCAGCTTCAAATTCCGGACTACCGTTTTCAGCAGGGAATGGGAGGAAAGCAGGAAAATTTCATTGTCCAGATTGGTGGCGCCCGTGTTGACTATTCCGTTGGTGGAGGCCAGCACCGTGGCGGCCACGGATTCCCTGGGGTAATCATCCTTGATGAGGATGGTGGTGGCCTTTCCGTACACCTGGGGCTGCCGCGCCGCGTACAGATAGGCCAGGGGCAGGCAAATGCAAAGGGAAAGCACGCACCAGTACCATTTCCGGACAATCCGGCCCATGATGGCCCTGGGGCTGGGAAGCAGGGATACCGGCGCGGCGCCGCCGGCATCCAGGGATTCCTTCTTGGGGGAGAGGTCTTTCATGGGATTAAATGCAGAAGGCCAGAATGACCATGGCAATGGAGGTGCCGGAAATCAGGTAGGGATAAATCTGGAGCTGTTCGCTACGCGTGTTCACCTTCCTGTCCGACGGAGTGACGTAAATGACGTCATTCTGCTGGATGTAGTAGTAGGGGGAATGGAACAGGTCGCTGTTCCGCAGGTCCACCTTGGACGCAATGCGCTCTCCCTGTGATTCCCGGATAACGTAAATGTCACGGTTGCCGTCCATGTTCAGGTCTCCGGCCTTGCTCAGCGCTTCCAGCAGCGTCAGGCGTTCCCCCTTGATTTCATAATTGCCCGGCTTGGACACTTCCCCGAGCACGGAGAATTTGAAGTTCATCAGGCGCACGCTGACGGCGGGGTCCTTGATGTACCCTTCCCTGATGATTTCACTTTCAATGTCGTTCGCCAGCTGGGTGCAGGTTTTGCCCACGGCCTTGATTCTCCCCAGAACGGGGAACACGATGTCGCCGTCCGTGTTCACGAAGTACCCGCGCTCGTCATCCCTGGGGCTGGAAACGCTGCCGCTGTCCTTGTTGAACATCTGCGCGAGCGTGGGGTTCTTGCTGCTGACGGAAATGAACAGGCGGTCGTCCTTTTTGATGACTATCTTATATTCCTTCCCGATGGACGCTTTCTGGTCCAGCACCAGGTTCTGGACGTAATTGACTTCTTCAGGCTTGACGCAGGCGGGAAGCGCGCACGCCAGGGCGGCGGCCACCAGCAGGCGGCTCCGCAGGGAGGGATGGCGGAACAGATGTAGGTATTTCATTGGATGATTAAGCAGAGGTTAGATGGTAAGGGGTTTCTTCAAGTCCAGGTAGTCGTACTTAGCGTAGGGAGAGTTGTTGCTCTTGTATTCGGGTATCAATTGCTTCATGGCGCGGATAGTATCCTCCAGATGGTGGGCTTCCGCATGCCGCACCAGCTCTTCAAAGGCTTCCTTCAGCTCGGACATGTCATATTTCCGGGTCTGGAAAATGCGGATGCGCTGGTGGGAGGTTTCCAGCGTATGTTCATAGTCCGCCAGAAGTTCTTCATAAAGTTTTTCGCCGGGGCGCAGTCCGGTGAAGACGATGCGGATATCCTTCAGCGGAGAGAGCCCTGCCAGGCGAATCATTTTTTTAGCCAGCTCCACGATTCTGACCTGTTCCCCCATGTCGAAGACGAAAATCTCCCCGCCCTGCCCCATGGCGTTCGCTTGCAGAATCAGGCGGCAGGCTTCCGGGATGGTCATGAAATAGCGGATCATTTCAGGATGGGTGACCGTAACGGGCCCTCCCTTCCTGATCTGCTCCTTGAACAGGGGAATAACGGAGCCCGCGCTTCCCAGCACATTGCCGAACCTCGTGGTAATGAATACGGTGGCTCCTTTTCCGCTCTTTTTCAGCAGGGCTTCCCCCAGGCTCTGCACGTACATTTCAGCCAGCCGCTTGGTAGCGCCCATGACGCTGGTGGGGTTCACCGCCTTGTCCGTGGAGACCATGACGAAACGCTGCACCCCGTACTTGACGGCCAGGGAGGCCAGATGCATGGCCCCCTTCACGTTATTGACCACGGCCGTGCACGGGTTCTCCTCCATCAGCGGAACATGCTTGTAGGCGGCCGCATGGAAAATCACATCCGGCCGGTACAGCTTCATGCTTTCCTCCAGCTGGCGGCGGTGGCAGACATTGGTGATGGAAGTGGCAACGGGAACGTGGGGATATGATTTTTCCACCTCCTGGCGCACCAGCCACAGCGGCGTTTCCGCATGGTCCAGCAGAACGATCCGGCGCGGGGAAAACCGGCACAGCTGCCTGACCAGTTCGCTTCCTATGGAGCCGGCCGCGCCCGTCACCATCACCACCTTGCCCTTGATGCCGCCGGAGATTTTTTCCATGTCGATGCTGATTTCCTCCCGCTCCATCAGGTCTTCAATCTGCACTTCATCCACGGCCACGCCGGAATATTCGTGAAACGACTGGAACAGGTCGTGGGAAATCATCAGTTCAATCCCCTTTTCCAGGCAGACGTCCGCCAGCTTCTTATCTCCCAGCAAATCGTCCTTCCCCACAAAAACGACTCCCGACGCCTGGAACACATTCAAGGCCGTCTCCACCTCCGCGGCCTCCTTGATCAACCGTATCGGAATCTCCTTGATTTCCTTGCCGTCCGCCTCCGGAGCGGAAGTCAGGATGCCCACCACTTCATATTCCTCACTTTTCAGGCTTCTGATAAGGGAGGCTTTCAGGAGGCAGGCGTCCAGCTTGCCCACCAGCGCAATCCTCTTGCGCCCGGTCGTCGTGAGAGAGGAAACGGATTCGCTGGAATTGAGGTGTTCCAGCCATCTTCTTCCGCCGATGCACGCCATGCGGCACCCGATCAGGACCAGGAAGGTGATGACGAAATTGAAAATGGCGCAAACGACATGCCCCTTGTAATACGCGGGCCAGAGAAGAATGTTAAAGAGGCACAGCAGCATGCTGGCCAGCAGGATGGCCGCCATCAGCTTCTGCAAGTCCTTCATGGTCGTGAACCGGACCAGGGTCTTGTAAACGCCGGACCGCCAGAGCATGGTGCCCGTGACAGCGAGATCGAAGAGGAGGGCTACCCCCATGTGCTTGTCCACCCAGTCACCCTTGTAAATCCATTCCCCGTAATAGCAGGCCAGCAGCGTGACCAGGGAGGAAAGCCCCAAATCCAGCAGGAAGATGAATTTCCCGCTGGCATTCAGCAGATAATGCCGGGCGTAATAAAGGAATTTTGAAATCTGGCTATGAGTCTCGGTCATAAGAGCGAACATTAAAGATTCAACAAGACGTCAATGATGCGGTCCACGTCCTCCCCGGCCAGGGAAGCGCCCGAAGGCAGGCACAGGCCCTGTTCAAACAGGCGGTCCGATACGCCGGAGCCATAAAACGGGCAGGAGCGGAACACGGGCTGCAAATGCATGGGCTTCCAGAGAGGGCGGCTTTCCACCCCGGCCTTCTGGAGCGCCAGCCGCAGCGTTTCCCGGTCAAACCGGGCCTCCTCCGGATTGACCTGAACGCAGGTCAGCCAGTGGTTGGAATGGTAGCGGGAATCCGGATTTTCCAGCAGGGACAGCCCCGGCACGCCGGAAAGCCGGCGGCGGTATTCTTCATGGATGCCGCGCCTTTTTTCCAGGAAGGAGGGGAGGGAAAGCATCTGCCCGCGGCCTATGCCCGCGCACACGTTGCTGAGGCGGTAATTGTAGCCTATGCGCGTGTGTTCATAATGCGGCGCCTGGTCCCTGGCCTGGGTGGCGTAAAACTTGACCCTGTTCCGGGATTCCTCATCCGGGCAGCACAGGGCGCCTCCGCCGGAGGTGGTGATGATCTTGTTTCCGTTAAAGGAAAAGGCCCCGTACGTGCCGAACACCCCGCACTTCCGCCCCCGGTATTCGGAACCCAGCGCTTCCGCGGCGTCCTCCAGCACGGGAATGCCGTATTTCCCGGCAATCTCCATGATCTCCCCCATGCTGGCGGGCATGCCGTAGAGGTCCACCGGAATGATGGCTTTGGGGGTGCGGCCCGTCTGCCTGATGCGGTCCCGGATGGCTTCCTCCAGCATCTCCGGAGACATGTTCCACGTCTTTTCCTCACTGTCCACAAACACCGGGGAAGCCCCCTGGTAAATGATGGGATTGGCGGAAGCGGCAAAGGTCATGGACTGGCAGAGGACTTCATCCCCCGGCCCCACTCCCAGCATCACCAGCCCCAGATGAAGGGCGGAAGTGCCGGACGCCAGGGCCACCACATGCGTTTCCCCCAGGTATTCCTCCAGTTCCCGTTCAAAAGCGTCCACGTTCGGCCCCACCGTCGTCACCCACTTTGATTCAAAGGCTTCATGCACGAACCTTTCCTCCGCCTCCCCCGTGCAGGCCAGGGACAGCCAGACGGTGGATTTCTTCTCCGGCGCAGGGGACGGCTTCTTTTTCAGCACGGCGGGACAGCCCGCATAAGTGCCTCCCACCAGCGCATCCCGGACCAGAGTGGAATTGGCGCCCAGGACGACGTTTTCCTTCACCGTGCGGCACGGGAGCACCACGGACGCGGCCCCCAGGAAATTGGCATTACCCAGCGTCACGCCTCCGGACACCTTGCAGCCGTTGGCCACGACGTTCCAGTTTCCCAGCGTCACGTCATGGCCGATCAGGGAACCGCAGCTGAACAGGTTGAAATCCCCCATGTCCACATGACAGCTGAAGATGTGGCCGAAGCTGATGACATTCCCCTTCCCCATGGCCACCCGGCCGCGGTCATAAAACTTCACATCAGGGGCGATGATATTGGGAAAATCCAGCAGGGGATTATCCAACAGGCCGGAAATGCGTTCCAAAGCCCGTGGCGAAGCAATCGCGATCACGACGGAAAGAGGCTCCTTCCAGGCATTCAGGTCTTCCACCGTGCCCAGCACGCGGCCGTACTCGTTTTCCGTTCCGGCGGCCACCCCGTCATCAAAGAAACCTATCAAATTCCAGGAGGGGGACTCCCCGTTGATTGCGCGGAGGCAGCAGGCCGTTTCCCTGCCGAATCCCCCGGCGCCGATGATTGCTATATTCTTCTTCATTTTCCGGAACCCGTGAATTTTTCCATGGTGGCGCAGCCTTCACCGCTGATGCCCTGGCGCTGGACCACCTTCGCCAGCGTTAACAGAATGATGCGCGCATCCAGCAACAAGCTCAGATGGTCCACATACCAGACGTCCAGTTCAAACTTGCGGTCCCAGCCGATGGAGTTGCGCCCGTTGACCTGGGCCCAGCCCGTAATGCCGGGCCTCACGTCATGGCGGCGCGCCTGCTCCGCACTGTACAGGGGCACGTATTCCGGCAGGT
>ERZ791729.902-NODE-902-length-11836-cov-3.728037_pt1 | contig 11836 bp, 9 predicted proteins | sample MGYA00510043_ERZ791729 | MGnify/ENA primary metagenome ERZ791729 (study PRJEB30046, sample SAMN00715149) | human gut metagenome | study: EMG produced TPA metagenomics assembly of the A metagenome-wide association study of gut microbiota in type 2... | reverse complement strand
TTCGGCTCCCGTGGCTGCCATCGGCGGTGCGGACGGGCCGACGGAAATCAAGGTGGCGGACAAGGTGGACCTATGGAAGCCGGTCATCAGTGAACTGAATTCTTTGGGCGAAACCACTTCGCAGGAAGACATGTCCTGGATTTATATTTTCATTACGGGATTTGCCGGTGGACTGCTGGCGCTCTTCACCCCCTGTGTATGGCCCATCATCCCGATGACGGTCAGCTTCTTCCTGAAACGCAGCAAGGACAAGAAGAAGGGCATCCGCGATGCGTGGACGTATGGCGCTTCCATCGTGGTGATTTATGTGACGCTCGGACTGGCAATCACGCTTGTTTTCGGAGCCAGCGCACTGAACGCACTCTCTACGAATGCAGTATTCAATATCCTTTTCTGCCTGATGCTGGTGGTGTTTGCGGCTTCCTTCTTCGGAGCGTTCGAGATAACGTTGCCCTCCAAGTGGAGTACGGCTGTAGACAGCAAGGCCGAGGCGACAAGCGGTTTGCTCAGCATCTTCCTGATGGCATTTACCTTGTCGCTGGTATCTTTCTCCTGCACGGGACCCATTATCGGATTCCTGCTGGTGCAGGTTTCCACGACGGGCAGCGTGGTGGCTCCCGCCATCGGCATGCTGGGCTTTGCCATAGCTTTGGCATTGCCTTTCACGCTGTTTGCCCTGTTCCCGTCCTGGTTGAAGTCCATGCCCAAATCCGGCGGATGGATGAATATCATCAAGGTGACGCTTGGCTTCCTGGAGCTGGCTTTTGCCCTGAAGTTCCTTTCGGTAGCCGATTTAGCTTACGGTTGGCGCATCCTCGACCGTGAAACGTTCCTTGCTTTGTGGATTGTACTTTTTGCACTGCTTGGTTTCTACTTGTTGGGCAAAATCAAGTTCCCGCACGATGATGACGATTCAAAGGTTAGTGTACCCCGTTTCTTTATGGCGTTGGCCTCACTGGCATTTGCGGTGTATATGGTTCCCGGTTTGTGGGGAGCGCCGTTGAAGGCGGTCAGTGCCTTTGCGCCGCCCATGCAGACGCAGGATTTCAACCTTTACAATAATGAGGTGCATGCCAGGTTCGACGATTACGACCTCGGTATGGAGTATGCCCGCCAGCATGGCAAGCCCGTGATGCTCGACTTCACCGGCTACGGCTGCGTGAACTGCCGTAAGATGGAGCTTGCCGTATGGACCAACCCGAAGGTGAGCGACATCATCAACAACGACTATGTGCTTATCACGCTTTACGTCGACAACAAGACACCGCTTCCTTCTCCCGTGAAGATTGTGGAGAACGGCACGGAACGCACGCTGCGCACCGTAGGCGACAAATGGAGCTATCTGCAGCGTGTCAAGTTCGGCGCCAATGCGCAGCCCTTCTACGTGCTGATTGACAACGAAGGCAAGCCGCTCAACAAGTCTTACTCCTACGACGAGGATATACCTAAGTATATCGAGTTCCTGCAGACCGGACTGGAGAATTATAAGAAAGAGAAATAAATAGAATTGGAAAAAGGATGCTTGTAAAAAGGTATCCTTTTTTCACTAAATCCCCTTTTTGTATGAAACACATTATAGACATTGATACTTGGGAACGCCGGGATAACTACGGCTTTTTCCGCAATTTTGTAAATTCCTGGTATTCCGTCACCACAGAGATTGACTGCACGGAAGCCAGTGCTGCAGCCCGGGCTGCAAAGCGCTCCTTTTTCCTTTATTATCTGTATGCTGTGGTGCGTTCGGCCAATGAAGTCGATGAACTCCGTTACCGTACCGACAAGGAAGGCCGGGTTGTTTTTCACGACCGGGTGGACATCATTTCTCCGATAGCCGTTCCTGGGAAAACATTCTATACCGTGCGCATTCCCTATTACGAAGACTTTGAACGTTTCTATGCCGAAGCCTACGCCTTGATAACAAACATGCCCGAGGACGGTGACCCTTATGGAGCCGAAAAGATTCTTGCCGAGCAAGGCGATTACGATGTGGTCCATCTGAGTGCGGTTCCCAAAATGTATTTCACCTCGATAACCTATACACTTGCCGAAGCAGGCAACGGTTGCAGTTATCCGTTGATGACTGCCGGCAAGGCCGTATCTCGTGAAGGCCGTCTGGTATTTCCTCTTTCCATTTATGTGAACCATGCTTTTGTCGACGGTTCTCATTTGACCTCCTTCTTCGGAAAGGTGGAGGAGTATTTGAAAGAGATTTCACATAAATGAATCACCCCAAATAAATAATCTATGAAACGCTTATAAGGGTGTTTTTTCATGCTACAAATATATATATGATGCCATACATATATGGCAACTTTGAATTGTTTTTTGTATCTCGGTTTCTGTTTTTTAAGTATCATTGAAAAATCGGAAATGTGCAGACAAGATTTGTAGTATTACAGAATTGTTACAGAATTTATCCTTACCTTTGACACTTTAACAGAATAAGCGTATGGTAAGTAATATATCTTCATGCACGAAAGTACTTGTTTTGCCGATAGTTCTATGGGTTGTTTCGTCTTTTTCCCTGCGGGCGCAGGAGAAGGATTTTGCCACTTGGGCGAATGCCGGTTTCGAATATAAGTTGAAGCCGGCATTTACTGTTTCCGGTGGGCTGGAGTGGCGTACAAAGGATGATTTGGGAAAGACAGACCGGTGGGGGCTGAAGGTGGGGGGAAGCTATAAGCTGTTGCCTTTCCTGAAGCTTGGAGCTGGGTATGAGACGCATTACCGCAATCGGGGGGCAGATGGCTGGAAGTTCCGGCACCGCTACCGTTTGGAAGGCACTCTGTCTGCCCGTGTGCAAAGGGTGAAACTGTCCTTGCGTGAGCGCTTTCAGTATACGTTCGATGGGCATAGAGATGAGTTCCGCTTGCGCTCGCGTGCGAAGTTTGCCTATGACATTCCGAAGTGCAAGCTGGAACCGTATGCTTCGGCCGAGATGTATAATGGTTTGAATAAGACAGAGCACTTCGGAGTAAAGCGGATGCGCTATCGTGGGGGTATTACGTTGCCCTTGTCCGAGCGCTGGGAGGTGGACATCTTCTATTGCAGGCAATGGGAGAAGGATAAGCGGAAGGATATAGTAGGGGTGGAGTGTGTTTATAGCTTTTGAGGGGAGATGAGGGCTGAAAGCCTTTTTTACTTTTTGTTCTTCCGGTACTCCTTTTTCAGATAAAAGTTGAATCCGGCATATATTTGGAGGGTACCGAACCCGTTGTTTAGGGAGAAACTGTTTTTGTAGTAGTCGTATGTCCGTCCTACGAATGAGGTACCCACGAAGTGTTTGCTGTTGTTGTATACCACACCTGCACGCAGAATGAAGTCGATATTGAAATTCTTGTACCAGTCGTCCGCTTCCCGCTCTTCTGTCTTCTCTATGCGTGATGTCTTGTAGGCGACAGCCGGATTGAACGACAGGCATGCGAGGCAGTTGCGGGCAAACACCCAATTGTAGGCATAGCCGGCGTTGAGGCTGATGTTCGTGTATTTGATATGTTTCACCTTCATACCCGGGTTCATGGTTTCCTGAATGATTTCGGGCAGCTTGGTATAGTCGAAGTTCAGATTGTGGGTGGATACGGAGAATCCGGCAATGAAAGAACCTGCATTGCAGCGCTGGTTGGTGGACTGGCTGAAGGCGGCTGGATAGGAGAAACGTCGATTGTTGAAAATGTAATACAGATTTAATCCCTTCATCTTTACTTTCAATCCGTTGAAGTCTTCGGAATAATTGGAGGGAATCTCGTCGGAAAAGCCGGATACCTTGTGTATCTTATAGTCGTTTCCGGTGCTGCGATAGAAAATGTCGACTCCCAGTTTGGAACTGTAAAGACTGAGATCAAACTCCGTACCGCGCTTTTTCTTGCTTTTCTTTCCGTAGAGCCAGTCCGTATCGACAGCCCATCCCAGGAATATCCAACGCCATCCGAAGTAAGCGCCTATCTTGTTGTGAGGGTTGGGCGAGAAACGGAGCCGCTGGTCGTCATTGCCCACGGAGTAATACTCGTAATTGGTGAAATGGTCGAGCATCAGGGCGTAATTGTATCGGTTGGGACTGATATAGGTAGTGTCGAAGTCGCTGAAGTTGAGGAATTTCTTCAATGCTTTTCCGAAGGTGTTTTTATATACGATGCTGTCGCATGCGACAGAACCGTTCTCCTTGTTTTGCGCAAACAATGAGAATGTAAATAATATCCATAAGCAGAAAAAGGCCCCTCTTTGCATCTTGTTGTTCTCTCTCATTTATACAAAGCTAAATAAAATAACCGGTTTTTGAACAGTATCCCGCTAATTTTTCTCTGAAAAAGGCATCAATAATTTGTAGTTCCCAATCGGAATGACTAATATTGAACGTCTTATTGAGAGACTTTATGAATCAAAACCAGATAAAGAAGAATACGATATGAAGAAGATTATCAATCCGTGGAAAGATATGGAGGGCTACAACTGTTTCGGTTGCTCTCCCGACAATGAAGCCGGTGTGAGAATGGAGTTTTATGAGGACGGTGACGAGGTGGTGAGCATCTGGAAGCCGCGTCCGGAGTATCAAGGGTGGCTGAATACGTTGCATGGAGGCATCCAGTCCGTATTGCTGGATGAAATCTGCGGCTGGGTCGTGTTCCGCAAGCTGCAGACCGGCGGGGTGACATCGAAAATGGAAACCCGCTTCCGCAAATCCATATCGACCAACGACACGCATGTGGTGCTGCGGGCTTCGCTTCGCGAGCAGAAGCGGAATATTGCTATCATAGAAGCACGCCTGTATAATAGCATGGGCGAACTTTGCACAGAAGCCACTTGCACCTACTTTACCTTTCCGAAGGAGAAGGCGGAAGCGGAAATGCATTTCCATAGCTGCGAAGTAGAGCAGGAGGAAATATTGCCGTTGATTTAATTGTTTCACCACAGATTACACAGATTTGCATAGATTGGAATAAAAATAATCTGTGCAAATCTGTGTAATCTGTGGTGAACTAAGATGAATTTGAAAGAAAAAATAAACTTTTTGTGATAAATCTTTTGGAGTTTCAAACTTTTAGTTTACTTTTGTCGCATTAAAATCCAAAAAATATGAAGAATATCGTTGCACATCATCACCATCATCATCCTAACGAATAACTCGGTGGGCGTATGAGTGTATATGTACAACAGATGACATAACAGACGAGGCTTGCCGAATATTGGTAAGCCTCGTTTTGTTTTCTGTCATCTCATTCAAAATAGTAAATAGTAAATCGTAAAATAGTAAATAACCTTATGTTAAGAATTGCAGTACAAGCTAAGGGTCGTCTGTATGACGAGACCATGTCGTTTTTGGGAGAATCGGATATAAAGTTGAGTGCCATGAAGCGCTCGTTGTTGGTGCAGTCGTCAAACTTTCCTCTTGAAGTGTTGTTTCTGAGGGATGACGACATTCCGCAGTCTGTGGCTACCGGAGTGGCTGATATAGGAATTGTGGGTGAGAATGAATTTGTTGAGAAGAATGAGGATGCAGAGATAATCAAGCGTCTGGGATTCAGCAAATGCCGTCTGTCTCTTGCCATGCCGAAGGATATTGAGTATCCGGGGGTGAAGTGGTTTCACGGAAAGAAGATTGCGACATCTTATCCGGGTATCCTTTCCGGCTTTTTGAAAGAGAATGGGGTGAATGCGGAGATACACGTCATTACGGGGTCGGTAGAAGTGGCGCCGGGCATCGGTCTGGCAGATGCCATTTTCGATATTGTAAGTTCCGGTTCTACGCTGGTGAGCAACCGCCTGAAGGAAGTGGAGGTTGTGATGAAGTCCGAAGCCCTGCTGATTGGTAACAGGAACCTGAGCGAGGAAAAGCAAGAGATATTGAGGGAGCTGTTGTTCCGTATGGATGCCGTGAAGACAGCCGAAGATAAGAAGTATGTGCTGATGAATGCCCCGAAAGAGAAACTGGATGAGATTGTCTCTGTACTTCCGGGCATGAAGAGCCCCACGGTGATGCCTTTGGCACAAGAAGGCTGGTGCTCAGTACATACCGTACTCGACGAGAAGTGTTTCTGGGAGATTATCGGAAAGCTGAAAGCGCTGGGGGCAGAAGGCATTCTGGTGCTGCCGATTGAGAAAATGATAATTTAAAGCCTCGAGGATGTGTCAAAAGTATATAAACGCTTTCTTTATGTTACGACATTAGGTGCGAATTACGCGAAATAGCGCGGATTCGGTAAAATAAATCCGTGAAATCCGCGTAATCAGCGCCTAAAAGAAAGTCTTCAGAGAGTTTTGATACACCTCCAATAATATCATGGTTTATGCATAAATCTTTAAAAACATGTCATTATGATATTGATTAGTAATCCCGATAAATCCCAGTGGCAAGAGATTCTGAAACGTCCGGTGATGAATACGGAGAATCTGTTTGATACGGTGCGGAGTGTTATTGACCGTGTGAAGGAGGAGGGAGACCGTGCTGTGCTGGATTATGAAGAAAAATTTGATAAAGTGGTGTTGGCCTCGCTGGCAGTGTCGGAAGAGGAACAGCAGGAAGCGGAAAACCTGGTGAGTGAAGACTTGAAAGCAGCTATTCGCCTGGCAAAGCAGAACATCGAGACTTTCCACGCCGCACAACGCTTTGAGGGCAAGAAAGTGCAGACTCAGCCGGGGGTGACCTGCTGGCAGAAAGCGGTTGCCATAGAAAAGGTGGGATTGTATATCCCCGGAGGAACGGCTCCGCTGTTTTCTACGGTACTGATGCTGGCCGTTCCCGCCAGGATTGCCGGATGCAAGGAGATTGTTCTCTGCACCCCTCCGGGACGTGACGGAAAGGTACATCCCGCTGTGTTGTTTGCCGCAAAAGTGGCAGGTGTCAACCGGATTTTCAAAGCTGGCGGCATACAAGCCATTGCCGCTATGGCATACGGAACGGAAAGTGTGCCTAAGGTTTACAAGATATTCGGTCCGGGAAATCAGTATGTCACGGCTGCCAAACAGCTTGTGAGCTTGCGTGATGTGGCGATAGATATGCCGGCAGGACCTTCGGAAGTAGAAGTTTTGGCTGACGAAACAGCTAATCCGATTTTTGTCGCCGCCGACTTGTTGAGCCAGGCAGAACACGGAGTGGACAGTCAGGCTATATTAATTACGACCTCTGTCGAATTGCAACAAGCTGTAAAGGTGGAAGTGGAACGCCAACTGGCCTTACTGCCACGTAAAGAGATTGCCGAAAAGTCTCTTGCCAATAGCAAACTGATTGTAGTGGACAGCATGGCAGAAGCCATTGAATTGACCAACGCGTATGCTCCCGAACATCTTATCATAGAAACCGAGGATTATCTTTCCGTGGCAGAACGTATCGTGAATGCCGGTTCCGTATTCCTGGGTTCTCTTACTCCGGAGAGTGCGGGAGATTATGCTTCGGGCACAAACCATACCCTGCCGACAAACGGCTATGCCAAAGCATACAGCGGTGTCAGCCTCGACAGCTTTATCCGCAAGATAACTTTTCAGGAGATAAAGCCGGAAGGATTAAATATCATCGGCCCTGCCATCGAGCTGATGGCTGCCAATGAACAGCTGGATGCGCATAAGAATGCTGTGAGTGTGAGACTGGGGCAGTTGGAAAATGGAAATGGAAATTGAAAGTTGAAAATTGAGAGCTGATGGCTTAAAGTAATTTTAATCGTAAATTGTCAAATCATAAATAACATGGTGAAAACATTACAAGAACTTACCCGTCCGAATATCTGGCGTCTGAAGCCTTATTCTTCAGCACGTGATGAATATAATGGTGCTGCGGCATCCGTTTTTCTCGATGCAAACGAGAATCCTTATAACATGCCGCACAACCGTTATCCCGACCCCATGCAGCGGGAGTTAAAGACAGAATTGTCTAAAATTAAAAAGGTGAGTCCCGATTCCATCTTCTTAGGGAATGGCAGTGACGAAGCTATCGATTTGGTGTTCCGTGCTTTTTGTGAACCCCGTGTGGACAATGTAGTGGCTATCGACCCTACCTACGGCATGTATCAAGTCTGTGCCGACGTTAATGATGTGGAGTACCGCAAGGTGCTGCTCGATGAGGATTTCCAGTTCTCTGCCGACAAGCTTTTGGCTGCTGCGGATGAGCATACCAAACTGATTTTTATCTGCTCTCCCAACAATCCTACCGGCAATGACCTGCTCCGTAGCGAGATTGAAACGCTGATTCACCAGTTTGATGGGTTGGTGATACTGGATGAGGCATACAATGACTTCTCCGAAGCACCTTCCTTCCTCGAAAATTTGAATCGGTATCCGAATCTCATTGTACTGCAAACCTTCTCCAAAGCATGGGGATGTGCTGCCATCCGTCTGGGTATGGCATTTGCCTCACCGGAGATTATCGGCATCCTCAGTAAGATAAAATATCCCTATAACGTGAACCAGTTGACACAGAAGCAGGCAGTGGAAATGCTTCACCGCTATTATGAAATAGAACGTTGGGTGAAGACCTTGAAAGAAGAACGGGAGAATCTGGAAGCCGAGTTCGCCGCACTGCCATGTACGGTGAAGATGTTCCCTTCCCATGCCAATTTCTTCCTGGCCCGTGTGACGGATGCCGTGAAGATTTACAATTATCTGGTAGGCAAGGGTATCATTGTCCGCAACCGTAACTCCGTGTCACTCTGCGGAAATTGCCTGCGAGTGACGGTAGGAACGAGAGGGGAGAATGAAAAATTGATTGAAGCGCTGAAGGAATATATGTAGAAGGAGTTAAAGGGAGTAAAAGGGAGTTAGAGGCCGATACTGCTGTTTTATACAAGTAATGCTTATGCAAGCAGAACTATCGGCCTCTAACTCCTTCTAACTCCCGATAACTCCCTTTATTCCCTCAAAAAAATATCCTTTAAAATGAAGAAACTACTTTTTATAGACCGTGACGGGACTTTAGTCATTGAGCCGCCCATTGATTATCAGCTGGACTCCCTGGAGAAGCTGGAGTTCTATCCGAAAGTGATGCGCAATCTTGGCTTCATCCGCAGCAAGCTGGATTTTGATTTTGTAATGGTAACCAATCAGGATGGGCTCGGCACAACTTCCTTTCCGGAAGAGACCTTTTGGCCGGCACACAACCTGATGATGAAGACATTGGAAGGCGAAGGCATCACCTTCGACGACATCTGCATAGACCGCAGCATGCCCGACGACAATGCACCGACTCGCAAGCCGCGTACCGGAATGCTTACCAAATACCTCGATAACCCGGACTACGATTTGTCCCACAGTTTCGTCATTGGCGACCGGCCTACGGATGTGGAACTGGCAAAGAATCTGGGCTGCCGCGCCATTCTTCTGCAAGATGACACGGCGTCATTGAAACCCGTTTCCGAAGGTGGCGGTGCCGCTTGTGACGGACTTGAAGATTACTGCGCCCTCGCCACCAGGGATTGGGATAAGGTTGCCGAATTCCTCTTTGCCGGTGAGCGTACGGCGGAAGTACGTCGCACTACCAAGGAGACAGATATATACGTATCCTTGAATCTGGATGGTGACGGGCATTGTGACATCGCGACCGGACTGGGCTTCTTCGACCACATGCTGGAGCAGATAGGCAAGCACGGCGGCATGGACCTCACCATCCGTGTGAAAGGTGACCTTGAAGTGGACGAGCATCACACCATCGAGGATACCGCTCTTGCTCTGGGCGACTGCCTTTATCAGGCCTTAGGAAGCAAGCGCGGCATCGAACGCTACGGCTATGCCCTTCCTATGGACGATTGTCTCTGCCAGGTGTGCCTCGACTTCGGCGGTCGCCCGTGGTTGGTATGGGATGCCGGGTTCAAGCGCGAGAAGATAGGCGACATGCCTACGGAAATGTTCCTGCACTTCTTCAAGTCCTTGAGTGATGCCGCCCGGATGAATCTTAATGTAAAAGCCGAAGGGCAGAACGAACATCATAAGATAGAAGGCATCTTCAAGGCGCTGGCACGTGCGCTGAAGATGGCGGTGAAAAGGGATATTTATCACTTTGAACTGCCAAGCTCGAAAGGAGTGTTGTAGAATCGTACAGACAACTGCTGCAAAGTTACTGCATACCTTTTGCAGTGTTGCTGCAAAGCAGTTGCAGTGACGCTGCAAGGCTTTTGCAGAGCCACTGCAGATGTATTGCAGAGCTACTGCAGATGTATTGCAGAGTTTTGCAGTTGTATATCTCTGATTAATAGATAAGTAGTGTTATGTCACATTTAGCCCCTTTGATAGCTGATTTAGCTCTGATATTGATTTGTGCGGGGATTATGACCCTGCTTTTTAAGAAATTGAAGCAACCGCTGGTGTTAGGATATGTAGTTGCAGGATTCCTTGCCAGCCCTCACATGGCCTATACACCGTCGGTGATGGACACGGCTAATATACAGACCTGGGCGGATATAGGCGTTATCTTCCTGCTGTTTGCACTGGGATTGGAATTCAGCTTCAAGAAGATTGTGAAGGTGGGAGGCGTGGCGATTATTGCTGCGTGTACCATCATCTTTTGTATGATTTTGTTGGGGATAGGAGTCGGTATGAGTTTCGGATGGCACCGAATGGATAGTCTGTTCCTGGGCGGGATGATTGCAATGTCCTCTATCATGGTGGAATTTCCGACACACGTGGCGACCTGATACATTATGAAGTAGACGGCACCATGATCATTGCCGACAGAGGGCGCTATGAATGGCCGGCATGGAACAATACGCTACTGGTTTCCGAACCGGATGCGCAGTATCCTTTCCGTCAGACCACGGGAGTATATTCCGGACGATGGTATCATTCTTCCGCCAATATTCGAGTTACCCGAGGGTATATGCCTTCAAAACGATACACCATCAATTCCCAAAAATCTACCGATGTCCATTATGCACTGACTGACCAGAAGGCTCCTTATGGTTATATGTGGGGAAATCCGGAAGCTGTAGCCGGAAATAACGACCTAATAAACCTGCATGAAATCAGGTTGGAGTTTGCACTACTCCCTACCGAAGGAGAAGAATCAGTCGGTAAGGTATTTCCCGGAAGAACTTGGTTCGGAGGGTATGAAAAACGCAATGTATGCCCTTCGGATGTTCCCGTAGATATTTATATCAGTGACCTGTTCATTGCCGGAGATAAAGGAGAGAAAATACTGGTACCGTTTGATAAACTGACGGACAAGCTATCATTTGGTTTTGTTGCTCCCGACAAGACACAGCAATTCCCTGAAACGGAATTAGCCAAAGAGGATTATGGCATTGTAACCGATGCAGAAACGGGCAAACAAGTATTGCGCATCCGCACGAAGTATGGCCGTACGGTTCTTCGTATTAAAATGAATGAACAGGTTAATGTGAATGAAGATTATAGCCGCATCGGATTATCATATAAATACGTCACTCCCATCAAGGGTTGGACACGAGTACCCATCCTGATAGCCTTCAACGATAACGATATGAAACATAACTTACGCCTAGACCGTCAGCAAGGTGGTATTCTGACTGATGCCAAAGCTGAAAATAAGGCAGCTGACAGTTATGGTTCCGTATCTTATAAAGAAATCTGGACCCACGATTCATCCTGGAAAAGAAGCACTCTGACAGAAGAAGGTTTTCTGATCGTATTGGATGAGTTCCTGCCGGGAAAAGCTGCTGATAAGCTGGTGGCGGGTCCGGTATGGCACGTCCCCTCCACTCCCCGTTGCGGAAATTCGGATGGGGCTACAGCTGACTGGTTTGATGCTTCCCTGCTACATTACCCTGCACAAGCACGGGCTTTCACTGATAAATACGGTGAAGGAGACAAATGTCTGTTTATTGCTTTCGATGCACCGGCAGGATCGGAAAACGGAATTCAGTATCAGCCTAAACATTGGATG
>ERZ791729.895-NODE-895-length-11893-cov-2.755026_pt1 | contig 11893 bp, 6 predicted proteins | sample MGYA00510043_ERZ791729 | MGnify/ENA primary metagenome ERZ791729 (study PRJEB30046, sample SAMN00715149) | human gut metagenome | study: EMG produced TPA metagenomics assembly of the A metagenome-wide association study of gut microbiota in type 2... | reverse complement strand
CACACATTACAGATAAATGCTGAGCATTACACACCTGTAAAGGATTCCAAGGCTATTCCTACAGGTGAGATTGCACCGGTTGAGGGTACACCATTTGATTTTACAGAGGCTAAGCCAATCGGAAGGGATATTGAGGCAAATGATACACAGCTTCACTATGGAAGCGGATATGATCACAATTTTGCAATAGACAAGACAGCTCCGGGAGTAGAAAAGGTTGCAACAGCATACTCACCTGAGAGTGGCATACAGATGGAGGTATATACCGAGTGTGTCGGAATCCAGCTTTATACTGCCAACTTTATCGTGGGACAGGAAGGCAAGGGCGGAGTCAAATATAATAACCGCGATGCATTCTGCCTCGAGACACAGTTCTATCCAAACTCAATAAATGAGACCAACTTCAGTACACCTGTTACAAAGGCAGGCGATACATACCACACAGAGACAGATTACAAATTCTCTGTGAGATAAAATGCTGCTTTGCATGCAAGTATGATGCAGAATATTAAAAGCTCACCATATTGATGAAATTTATCATTAATATGGTGGGCTTTCTTAAGCTTTGTTTAATCAAACACTGATACAGTGGTTTTATTTCCCGAAATGTGGTATAAATATATTTATATTTATGTGTACAATTATGTGTATATTTATATGTATATTTATATGTATATTGAGACGACTTCGCACACGCAAACCTGCATTATCGCTGGCATATGGTGTGTTCCGAAGAAATATATGAACTGCCACAAGGTTCCATTAAACTTCGGTAACGATAGAAAGTAGATTGATATAACAGACTATCCGGATACATTTTTTGTGGCTGACTTCATATATTTCTGAGGAATATACCATATGCCGGCGCACCCTCACAGCCTGCAGGTGCGAAGTCCCATCATATAAAAAAGTAATATATAGCACAGAGGAAACAAACCATGAAAATAGTATTTTTAGATTCCAAAACAATTGGTGACGACATCGACCTTTCCGAATATGACAAGCTCGGAGAGGTTGTCAAATATGATTTTTCGACAACAGAGGAAGCAGCAAAGCGTACAAGGGATGCAGATGTGATTGTTTTAAACAAGGTCGAGGTAAATGAGAAATCTATAGGACAGGCAAAAAATTTAAAGCTCGTATGTGTGACCGCAACAGGCACCAACAATCTGGATAAAGAATATCTGGAAAAGAGAGGCATTGAATGGAGAAATGTCGCAGGGTATTCTACAGAGACCGTGGCGCAGCATACGTTTGCGCTGTTATTTTACCTGCTTGAGAAGCTGAGATATTATGATGATTATGTGAAGAGTGAGAAATATGTGGGTGATACGTCGTTTACGCATTTTTCCAATGTGTTTCACCAGATTAGCGGTATGACCTGGGGCATTGTGGGGCTTGGAAATATCGGAAGACGCGTGGCTGATATCGCAAAGGCTTTTGGGTGCCATGTGGTTTATTATTCTACCTCAGGAAGAAACTCGCAGCCGGGCTACGAGAGGGTGGATTTTGATACTCTGCTTGCCACGTCTGATATCGTGTCGGTGCATGCACCGCTCACGGATGACACACTTGGTCTGATGGACAAGGCTGCGTTTGAAAAGATGAAAAAATCTGCGATATTTTTAAATCTTGGCAGAGGACCTATAGTGAATGAGGCGGATCTGGCACAGGCGCTTATGGATGGAGAGCTTGCGGCGGCAGGTCTTGATGTGCTGGCGCAGGAGCCTATGAGTGAGGACAATCCGCTCCGTGTGATCAAGGATTCAAACAAGCTGATTATCACACCGCATATTGCGTGGGCAAGTGTTGAGGCAAGAACAAATCTGATGCACATTATATACAGTCAAATTGAGGACTTCTTTGCTAATTAGGAAATATAATTTAAAATCAAATCGCAACATTAAGAGAAAGCACTAAGAGAAAGCATTAAGAAGCAACATTAAGAAGCATCATTAAGAGGAAGCATTAAGAGGCAATATTAAGAAGCAATATTAAGAGGCAGAAATGAGCATCAAATTTGAGATAACAAAACAAAACAACATACATTTTGGAATTGCAGCAGCAGCGGCCGCGCTGACAGGTTACTTTACATCGGCAAGCTGGTGGGTGATTCTTTTGTTTGCGGCAGTATATTTTGGGCTTGCAAATGTGAAGCTTGAGCTTCCGGTGAAGCTGTCGTGGCTTTGGGCTGCGATACTGCTTGTCATCGGAGCGATACTATCTGTTTTTTCGGTGCAGTATGTGCTGCTGACAGATGAGGACTTTGTGAAAACCACCGATATGGTGTGCGTGGTGAATGTGGTTCTGGCGCTCGCTATATATCTGGTGATACTTTTTGTCACAAACAACACGAGGCTGACATGTACCATAGCATCAATTGCCATTCTTGCGTTTGGGTTTATAGATTACTTTGTTTATGAATTCCGTGGCAATGAGTTTACGTATGCGGATTTGAAGTCAGCGGGAACAGGACTTTCCGTTGTGACAAAATACAGATTCGTCATAGACTACAAGTTTTTGTACGTGATTCTGGCGGTGGTTCTGTATATAGTGCTGGTAAGGCGCATAGAAGTGCAGTTCGAGTCGGCTATCCATATGAGAATTATTTCGATTCTTCTCACAATAATATGCGTGTTGTATGTCATCATGAATTCCATGTCACTGAACACCGAGACCTGGGAGAAAAAGGGCACGTATAGAAACGGCTATCTGCTGAACTTTGTGCTCGGCATAAGGGACAGCTTTGTGAAGGCACCTGATGGCTACAGCAAGGCAGCAGTTGACAAGATAGCGGGCAATTTCAAGGAAACGGACAGCTCATATTCGCAGTCTGATGCGAAAAATCCGACAATCATTGTTATCATGAATGAGTCGTTTGCTGATTTGTCGGTGGTGGGAGATTTTGAGACCAACACGCAGGTCACGCCGTTTATGGATTCTCTGAGTGAAAATACGCTTAAAGGCTATGCTCTTTCGTCCGTGTACGGTGCGAAGACGCCGAACTCTGAGTGGGAATTTGAGACAGGAAACTCGATGGCATTTCTGCCGGATGGCTCGGTGGTTTATCAGCAGTATATAAATGATGACCCGACATCCATAGTCTCAAACCTGAAGAATATCGGCTACACGACGGTTGCGATGCATCCGTACTATGCGACAGGCTGGAGCAGGAACAAGGTTTATCCGCATCTGGGCTATGATGAGACTTACTTTATAGATGATTTTGACCAGACAAAGATACTCAGGGAATATATCACTGACCAGGAGCTCTATGATAAGATTATTGACCGCTACGAGAAAAAGAGCGATGATGAGAAGCTTTACATCATGGGTGTCACGATGCAAAACCACGGTGGCTACGGTGAGAGATATGACAACTTCAATCAGGAGGTTTACAAGGTTGGAGCGTCATACACCGATGCGAACCAGTATCTGTCACTTTTAAATGAGAGTGACAAGGCACTCGAAAGTCTCATCACATACTTTAAGGGTGTGGATGATCCGGTAGAGATTGTGTTTTTTGGAGACCACCAGCCGGGATTATGCAATAATTTTATCAAGCTTTTAAATGGCAAGGGCAATTCCGGACTTACGGAGCAGGAGCTTGAGAATCTGTACAAGGTGCCGTTTTTCATATGGACCAATTACGAGACGGATGCACAGACAGTTGATGTGACGAGCCTCAACTACCTGTCCACACTGACGCTTGAGAGAGCCAACATAGATCTGCCGGCATACAACCGGTTCCTCGCAGAGCTGATGGAGAAGATTCCGGCCATAAATTCAAGGGGCTATTATTCGAAAAAGAATGAGTGCTTTATGCATGTGGATGAGGCAACAGGAGACGAGGCAAAATGGATAAAGGCATACAATATCCTGCAGTACAATTCGATGTTTGACGAGAAGGACAGAAGTTCGCTGCTGTTTCCGTACCTGAAATAATGTTATGATTTGAAGCAGCCATAAATACACATATGAGAAAATGAATTAATATAACTATTCAGGGAGCTAATAATGAAGCTAAGTGATTTATTAAAATTTGATAACATAGTGGTGCAATGTCATGATAATCCGGACGCAGATGCACTGGCAAGCGGCTTTGGAGTCTATGAATACCTGAGGATGAATGGAAAAAGTCCCAGACTTGTATACGGAGGCAGGAATATCATACACAAGAGCAATCTGGTGCTTATGGTAGACAGTCTTGGCATACCGATAGAGCATGTGGATTTTTTAGACAATCCGCAGCTGCTTGTGACTGTCGATTGTCAGTACGGTGGTGGGAATGTCACATTTTTCAAGGCAGAAAATGTAGCTGTCATAGATCACCACAGAGTATCGGGAGAGCTTCCTGCTATGAACCGTGTCATGAGCTATATGGGCTCATGTTCGACAATCGTGTGGGATATGCTGCGTGAGGAGGGCGTAGAGATAAATCGAAATCTGGCAACAGCACTGTATTATGGACTTTACACCGACACCGGAGAATTTACCGAGATAACACATTCGCTTGATAGGGATCTGCGCGATGAGGCGGATTTTGACAGCACTATAGTGGCCAAATTCCGAAATGCCAACATGTCACTTGAGGAGCTGGACATAGCCGCAACAGCATTGCTGGGGCGCGATTATATAGAGGAATATCGTCTGGCGATCGTAAAGGCAGGGGCATGTGACCCGAATGTACTCGGTATCATAAGCGATTTTGTGCTGGAGGTGGATGCTATTGACATATGTATGGTATTTTCAGTGATTAAGAATGGAGTGAAGCTTTCGTTTAGAAGCTGCATAAAAGAGGTGAGCGCAAGCGAAATGGCGCAGGAAGTGTGCAGGGACATAGGCTCCGGCGGAGGACATTATTACAAGGCCGGTGGATTTATTCCGATGGATCTGCTGATAGACAGCTATAGTGTCTACTGCAAAGAAAAAGACGTGACACCAAGATTTCAGTACAGCAGCGATGATACACACAAGCGTCCTTCGGATTCTGCAATCAAATCTTTTTTGGAAGAGAGGATTTTTGATTATTTAAACGATACAAAGATAATTTACGGAGAAGATTTTGATACGAGTGGCTTCAAAAAAGTGGATTATAAAAAACGCCCGATACCTATGGGATGTATCATTGCAAAGGATATACTGCCTGTGGGCTGCTGCATGGGAGTGCGGACAGCTAAGGGGGATATCTCCACACCGGTTGGTGAGGATACGGTGGTCATAATAGGAGAAGACGGCAGTGTACAGATTTTAAATCTGGACAGGCTGAACAAAAGCTTCAGGATATATAAGGACTGGCGGTTTACTGTGAAACGGACAGATTATGTCCCGAAGTTCAAGGATACGGAGACTATAGTGGATGGAATGGCACATGCCAGAGTGTGCATACCTGTTGAGGAGGATTTTTCAAGAGCATTTGTGCTAAAGCACAAGGTAAAGCTATTTAAGAATAAGGATGACAGCAGTTATATATCAGGCAGACCTGGAGATATTATGGTTCTGCCAAATGATGATAGGAATGAGGCATATATGATAAGCAAGACAGAATTTGAAAAGACACATATAGCAAAGGGTGAGGAGGAAAACCGTAAAAAAGCGGTCGTTTTCGACCTTGATGGAACACTTCTCTATACACTTGAGGATTTAAAAAATGCAACAAACTATGCATTAAAACAAAAGGGCATGCCGGAGCGCACACTCGATGAGGTGCGCAGATTTGTGGGAAACGGAGTCAGACTGCTGATGGAGCGTGCAGTGCCACAGGGAGCAGACAATACAGAGTTTGAGGAGGCCTTTGCATTATTCAAGGAATACTATGATGCGCATTGTAACGACAATACATCGCCATATGATGGTATCATGGATCTGCTTGAGGAGCTTAAGGTGCGCGGCATCAAAATGGCTATCGTATCAAACAAGATAGATTTTGCAGTAAAATCGCTGGACAAGCTGTATTTTAAGGATTACATGACAGCAGCCATCGGCGAGATGGAGGAGGAAGGCATCCGCAAAAAGCCGGCACCTGATATGGTGCAGAAGGCTCTAAAGGAGCTTGGAGTGACACAGGATGAGGCAATCTATGTGGGGGATTCTGATGTGGATATCGCCACAGCGAAAAACTCAGGTCTGGAGTGCGTATCTGTCACATGGGGATTTCGTGATGTAGAGTTTTTGAAGGAGCATGGTGCAACAAATCTGATAGATGAACCGGTCGAATTGTTAAATTATGTATAATCAGGAGAACTTTGATTTATGCTTTCAGAAAAGGGACTATTGATAATTGAAAAGCTGGCAGAGCACAACAATGAGCTTGTCACATCAAAGGCTCTTGCTGCGTCCACAGGTATGTCAGAGCGAAGTGTGAAGACATATCTGAAGGAGGTGGCTGATTTTTGTGAGCAAAACTCTATGACGCTTGACAGAAAGCCCGGCAAAGGCATGAAGCCGTGCTTTAGTGATGCGCAGATAGGAAAGATTCTGGATGTGGCAGGGCGGAAATCGGCAGCAGTATCGCAGAAGAAGCGACAGAACTACATATCGTATATTCTGCTAAGTGGCTGGGATACATACACGTATGCACTTTTTTCGGAGGAGTTAAACGTTAGCAAAAATGTCATCATGGATGATATAAATGAGCTTGACGCAGAGCTTCTGCTCTTTGGCATTAAGGTGCACAGAACGGCGGGCTACGGAATATATGCGACAGGCAGTGAGCTTGATATCAGAAAAGCCATGAGGCATTTCTGCAGATATCCAATCAGTGATAAGCAGGTTATCAAGACCGATGACCACAGGCTTTCAAGACGCGCGGCCGAGGTGATAGCCAATAATTTCAGAAGCGTAAATCTGTCGATGGCGGTTGACATGATACATCATGTGGAGAGACGCTTTGATATCATCTTTACAGATTACACATTTCAGATGCTGGCAGAGTACACAGCCATTGCACTTTTCAGGGTGGATGTGGAAAAGGAACTGAAGTCCGGCGAACAGGAGCATGATACAAAATTTATAATGACAGAGCATGAGCACATGGCAAGGGAGGCAGCAGGCTTTCTGGAAAGATATCACGGCATCAGCCTCTCACAGCCTGAAATCATGTACCTGGCAATGCTTTTTTCCTGTGCCGAGGGACAAAACCGCGTTGTCATGTCCTGTGAGGAGGCGCTTAGCATAGAGGATGAGATGATAGTGTATCTGTCAAATCTTCTCGCTGCCAATCTGATTGAAAATGAGCTTCTACGTGAGAGCATGCGTAGCTTTTTACCGGGCTCCATTGCGAGAACTCATTTTGGCATAGAGATAGACAATCCGTTTCTTTCGGATATCACACAATCGTATGCCAGTCTCTTTACGGTATGCTTTACGGTATCGAGATACTATGAAAAGTACACAGGTGCCATGCCGAGCGAGAATGAGATAGCATTTATTGCCTTGCAGGTGGGCGGAGCCCTGCACAGAAATCCTATGACAGTGCGCGCAGTGTTAATCGGTGCAGCAGGCTATGCGACCGGCAGCATAATAGCGGGCAAAATAGAAAACAGGGTGCCGGATGTAAGGATAGTAAGCATTTTGTCGTCAGACCGTATAGAGCACATTGACGAGTATGACTGCGACCTCATACTCTCGACCATAGACACACAGGCAGATATCCACAAGGATATGAGATTTCTGTATGTTTCTCCACTAATCAGTGCGCAGGATGAGAAAAATATCAGAAACAAGTGCTTTGAGCTAATGACCGGTCAAAGCGCAGAGGTCAGCGAGTTTTCACATATGCTGTCGGAGGAATTTATCATATTTGAGAAAAAGGCGAAAAACCGCAAGGATGTTTTAAAGCGTGCGTGCCAGCTGCTCATAAACAAAGGAATAGTGCAGAGCGAGTTTGCGAGGGATGTACTGGAGCGTGAGAAGGTGGAGGCAACCGCTGTGGGCTGCAATATAGCCATACCGCACGGAAAGCCTGAGCATGTAAACCGCTGCCAGATACTTGTTATACGTCTCGACAAGCCGATAGAGTGGGGCGAGAGGATGGCAGACATGATATTTCTGCTTGCGATAAACTTTGACAGTGTCAACACGACAAAGGCATTTTTCCATGATTTCACAAAGCTTCTGAATGAAAATGGAGCGACTGACAGGCTCAGGGAGGCTGCGACACCTCATGAGCTTTGTGCAGCTATCCGGAAAGAGCTGGGGTGGAACTGAATATCACATTAATACAAAATTGCACCAGAGATGGTGCAATTTTACATTTTGGGGAATATTGAAAAAACTCATGGCGCACAGTACAATAAAACCATAGAAAGCAACGGACATATGACAGGCTGATGAATAGCAGAGGGCGATACAGTTAATCATATGTGTGAGCGAAATAGACAAATAAACCTATAAATTTTAAAATTCAGGAGGACAAAACTATGGTAAGCAAGACAATGGTAGTAAAAGCAGCAGAGGGACTTCACATGAGACCGGCAGGAGTTATCGCAAGAGAGGCAGGCAAGTTTGATTCAGACGTAACAATCGTATTCGGTGACAAGAGAATCAACGCAAAGAGCCTTGTAAACATCATCGCAGCATGCATCAAGAAGGACGCAGAGATTACATTCGAGTGTGAGGGAGCTGACGAGGAAGCAGCACTTGCAAAGATGGAAGAGCTCGAGGCAGACAACTTCGGAGATTAATCAACAAACAAAGTCAATCGGAGGTGTGATATGTACAAAGGAATCGCCGGCTCAGAAGGAATCGGAATCGGAAATGTGGTCATTATCGAAGAGCATGAGATAGTGATTGAGAATAAGAAAATTACAGATACAGACGCTGAAATCGCACGTCTCCAGGGAGCCATTGAGAAATTTGTAAATGATACGAACGCCATGGCAGACAGAATGGAAAAGACAGTCGGAGCAAAGGATGCGGATATCCTTCGCGGACATATCCAGATGCTTCAGGATCCGACCATAGAGGAGCAGATTACAGCACTCATAGTAAGTGAGAAAATCACGGCAGAGAAGGCACTCGACCAGGTGCTTGAGCAGACAGCAGAGATATTTGCACAGATACCTGATGAGCTTTTGCAGCAGAGAGCGACAGATTTCAGGGATATCAAAGCCAGAATCCTTAAGATTCTGCTTGGAATCGAGGACTACGATATTTCAGCAGCTCCGGCAGGCACAGTGCTTGTGGCACATGACCTGACACCATCCATGACAGCAGGTATCGTGGCAGAGAATATCGCAGGAATACTCACAGAGGTGGGCGGCAGAACCTCCCACTCAGCAATACTTGCAAGAGCTATGGAAATCCCGGCAGTTCTCAGTATTGACGGAATCTGCACATCTGTCAAAAATGGTGACAGAGTGGTACTCAACGGAACAAGCGGAGAGGCAATCGTAAACCCTGACGCTGAGACAGAGCAGAAATTCGCTGGGCTGCTTGAGGAATACAAAAAAGAGAAGGAGCTCTTAAAGAAATTTGCGGGTGTGCCAACAGTATCAGCAGACGGCACAAAGGTAGAGCTTGTATGCAATATCGGAAAGCCTGAGGACGCAAAGAAGGCTGTAGAGTGTGACGGAGAGGGAATAGGGCTTTTCCGTACAGAGTTCCTTTTCATGGACAGAGACACAATTCCTACAGAGGAAGAGCAGTTTGAGGCATACAAATCAGTAGCAGAGACAATGAAGGGCAAGCCTGTCATCATCCGTACACTCGATATCGGAGGCGACAAGGAAATCCCATATCTGGGTCTTGAGAAAGAGGACAACCCATTCTTAGGTTACAGAGCTATCAGATTCTGTCTCCAGAGAACAGATATCTACAATACACAGCTTCGTGCACTTGTGAGAGCCAGTGCATTCGGCAGGATAAAGATAATGGTTCCGCTTGTGACAGGCGTAGATGAGCTTCGCAGTGTAAAGGCAATGGTAGCTGACATCATGAAAGAGCTTGATGCAGAGGGCATTGCATACAACAAGAACCTCGAAATCGGTATCATGATGGAGACACCGGCAGCCTGCATGATGGCGGATGTGCTTGCAAAAGAGGCAGCCTTCTTCAGTATCGGAACAAACGACCTGACAGGCTACACTATGGCAGTAGACCGTGGAAACTCAAAGGTAGCATACCTTTATTCAGCCTTCAATCCAGCAGTGCTTCGCGCAATCAAGCGTATCATCGAGTGCGGTAAGAAAGAGGGAATCATGGTAGGCATGTGTGGAGAGGCAGCAGCAGATCCAAAGCTCATTCCGCTGTTACTCGCATTCGGACTTGATGAGTTCTCAGTGAGTGCCACAAGTGTGCTCAAGACTAGAAAGACCATCGCAGACAGCAGCATGGCAGAATGCAAGGCATTGGCAGACAAGGTAATGGCATGCGCTACAGAGGCAGAGGTACAGGCGGTGCTTGCACAGCAGTAGATGCTAAATCCAAACAAGTATAAAAGTCAGTAAAAGAGTATAAATAAGAGTAAAATATAAAAGTATAACATTGAAATTTATTATAAAGACGGCTGAACCGGTGGGGACTGGGACGGCCGTCTTTTTTGTGTACGCGAAATGAAAGATGAATATTTAGTCATTTACGATTTGGTTATTTACGATTAACTAAATTACGATTGACTAAATCATATATAAGTAATAAAATATTGTGTATAGAGATGGAGGGAGAAGAGCTATGTTTATAGGAAGAGAAAAAGAGCTTGCAACTTTAAACGGATTATATAATTCGGATAAATTTGAATTCGCAGTAATATACGGCAGACGAAGAGTGGGGAAGACAGCTCTCATAAGCCATTTTATACAGGATAAAAAAGCAATATATTTTATGGGAGTAGAGAGCAACGAAAAGCAGAATCTGGAGAACTTTAGTCAGGCAATCATGGAATATGCTTCAGGAATAATGCCGGGGACTTCATTCGTGTCATTTCAGGCTGCAATAGAATATGTATTTAAATTATGTGAAAATGAAAGACTGGTGCTTGTCATAGATGAGTATCCATATGTGGCAAAAGCTTCGAAAAGCATGGCTTCAACCTTGCAGATGCTTATTGATAAAAATAAAGATAATTCTAAAATGATGCTTATATTATGTGGCTCATCTATGTCTTACATGGAAGATAATGTGCTGGCGTATAAGGCACCTTTGTATGGCAGAAGAACTGCCCAGATGAAAATACTTCCGTTTGATTTTGAGGATAGCTGCAAATATTTCAACGGATTTTCAGCAGAGGATATGGCTCTGATATATGGTATTGTTGGTGGTACTCCGCAATATCTTTTACAGATGAATGACAGCATAAGTGTAGAGGACAATATAAAAAATGTGTTCCTCAACCCCGCATCAGCAATCTTCGAGGAACCTGAAAATCTGTTAAAGCAGGAAGTCCGTGAACCTGCTGTATATAATGCAATAATAACAGCAGTAGCAACAGGCAGCTCCCGTATGTCGGAAATCGCAACCAAGATAGGCGAAACGACAAGTGTATGCTCACAGTATATGAAAAATCTGATTAATCTTGGCTTAATACGGAAAGAAACTCCATATGGCGAAAAGGAGTCCAGAAAATCAATATATGCAATAGCTGATAATATGTTTAGATTCTGGTATCGGTTTATACCTGATAATAATTCTATCATTAGCAGAGGTGCAACAGAACTTGCGTATAAAAGAATTGCTCCAAATCTGTCAGATTATATGGGCAGGATATTTGAAGAAATATGTATGCAGTATCTGTGGAAATTGCTGCTTGATGGGGAAGCACCTGTGGAATTTAGCAATCTTGGACGATGGTGGGGAACGGATCCACAAGAGAGAATACAGACAGAAATTGATATAATGGGTGATCAGGATAAAAGCACTGCATTGTTTGGAGAATGTAAGTGGATAAATGAAAAAT
>ERZ791729.887-NODE-887-length-11968-cov-1.626626_pt1 | contig 11968 bp, 7 predicted proteins | sample MGYA00510043_ERZ791729 | MGnify/ENA primary metagenome ERZ791729 (study PRJEB30046, sample SAMN00715149) | human gut metagenome | study: EMG produced TPA metagenomics assembly of the A metagenome-wide association study of gut microbiota in type 2... | reverse complement strand
CGGAACAAAGCCAGACTTCCCCGGCCAATACATTACCGTAAGTCAGTTTTTGTTTACCCGAAGAAATAACCAATGTATAAGGGCCTCCCGCTTTTAAAGGCGAAAGAGTGACCGACCATTTACCATCCATACCCGTTACAACTTTTTGTTTCTGATGCGCAATGGATACAGTTATTCTATCACCGGCATTGGCAGTCCCCTGAATAGTCAACGGTTTTCCGTGTTGCAACACCATATTGTCTGTATACAACGGACTCATCCTCAATCCGCCGAAATCGCCGGTAATACCTTCATATACGGTCTTAGCCAGTATTTCAGCTCCTTCTACATTGGGATGAACAGCATCCGGCAACATAAACGGATAAGGGTACAACGGTGCATGGAAATCAATCAACTGAACACCGGCATATTTAGCAATATTCTCGATAGCCAATTGTATTTCATCATGCCAATCACGTGTACCAGACTCAAAACGGGGATGGCGATCGGCAATCGGGGTAAGACGCGCAATCAAGATACGGCATCTGGAATTAGCCACACGAAAAGAATCTATCAACGCCCTATAATCTTGAATAAAGAAATCACGATAATTAGGCCAATCCCGCGGATCTGTATCGTTAATACCCAAATGGATAACAACGATATCACCGGCAAAATCAATAGCTTTATGATATTCCTCCTGCTGCATATAAGGGCGATGACCTTTGTTCAACAAAGTAGCACCGGACTTTCCAAAGTTACCAACCACATAATCATCCCCCAGCATTTTCTGTAACTTCGCCGGATAAGCATTGGTTTCACGGTCGGGCAATGTATAACCATAAGTAATACTATTACCCACACAAGCAACTTTGATTTTTTTCTGTGCAAAAAGAGTAACACAGAAACATCCCCAGAAACAGAGACTTACAAAAAGTATCAGTATCTTTTTCATTTCTTGTTAACATAAGGTTTCACAATATCACGCCATAACAGGTAACCTTTTCCCAATAAATGCAGACCGTCATTGGTATATTGAGGATTCATCTTTCCGGTAGCTCCATCCACAAAGTGGCTATATAAATCGATATATGTAACCCTCTCCTTCTCTGCCAAAGGTTTCAGCAAATCGTTTATCTGTTTCACAACTTGCCAACGAGAGGTATGTCCGCCAAACATACCGTAACAATCATTGACAGGCAATACACTTTGCAAATATAATTCAGTTTTCGGAGATTCTGCCTTTATTTTCTTTACAATCATTTCGATTCTTGCAACAATTGTATCAGCCGATGTTCCTCTCGCTACGTCATTAATGCCTATTAAAAGAAATATTTTAGCCGGCTTTCCCTTTATAATAGGATCAAGACGATCGTATACTCCCATACAAATATCGCCACTGATTCCCCTGTTTTTCACATAAGTGTTTTGGAAAAGCTCGCCCCACTCGCATCCGTTAGTTATGCTATTACCCAAAAAGATAATATCTCTCGAAGTAACCGGAAGTTCTTCGAATAAAGTTGCACGTTGCTCATAGAATGTAGAATATTTGCGTTCCTGGGCAAATTGGGGCAGTGCAAGGAAAAGCCCCAATAAAAGTAAAGCAATGTTTTTCATTTTATAGTTGTTTTTCAGGTGAATAAATTAATCCTTCTACTGCTTTTTCACCATCCGGAGTAACAAAGACGGTAGTAAACATCCATTTGACAAGACGCGTTTCGTCCATTCCAAACTTACCTATCGGCAACTTCAGGAGTACTTTGTTCCAACCTTTATTTAAGTGAACAAGCAATGGAGGACGCACCACACAATTTTCATTTCCCAAAGGTACTTCATTACTTTTTACCCGGTGAGTAGCTGTCCACACAGGAGGCATTATTTCTTTATCATTAATCCATATTCGACTGCCTTTATAATCCCACTTTCCCTGTAATGGAGCCAAGTCCATCTCAGAACGACTATAATTCTGAAACTCAGCCCACAGCCCCACTTCCTGGTCTTTTGGAGAATAAACCCATGTATAAGCATAGGAAGTATGATTTTCTTTAGGGTCTTTATAAAAGGCCGGTACCATTGTTCCCCAAACATGGCGCAGATAAATACCGGCACCAATAGCTTTGCGTGTTCCGTATGTTTTCCCTTCATACTCATAAGACTCCTTCAACTCCTGTTCCGGGGGGAATACTTTTGACAGGTCCCCACCGTTAGGAAAAGCATCAGTTATATTCCATTTGACATCAGTCTGTTTCACATAAGCAAAAGGATATCCTTTGAATGTATGTTCTTTATGCCATAACATACGATTTTCAAAATCAACAAATTCATGGAATGTCTCTGTATCTTCGGCAGGAAGCATCGTTCCATTCCCATCGAAATATTCTGTTCCGCCACCTCTCCATGCACGTTCTGCAATGGCAAGCATACTGGGATAAAATCCGTTTTGAACAATCATATCTTCTTCTTTTGAAATCATCCGATCGTTCCATATTGCCAATATAGTACCGGCTATATCATCACTCCCTTCCACCTTATTATATATACGGCTGTTATACAGGGCAACCAAATCGGCAAATGTATCAAAGTGATTCAAATAATGAAATTTGGAATCAATGGCAGGAATCCCCGGTTGAGCCTTTCCACGATAGCTCCACAAGTGAGTCATATCTATTTCTCCCGGCTTATAATGCCAACCGGGATTCCAAGAAATCACCTTCTTTCCTTTTGAACGTACATAAGATACCATTTCGGGAACAAAATCAGGATTAGTAAATGCTACTTCATCGGTACCTATATGCAAATAAGGTACATCAAAAGTTTCACAAACTTCATCTATTAAGAGTTTCAAGATTTTCATACCTTCAGGACTCTGCATATCATGACGGAAAGTACGAATAAAAGCTGCACTATGCCCCGGCATATCTATCTCGGGAATCAACATGACTTGATGTTGCTTACAAAAGTCCACCAACTCACGTGCTTCCTCTAATGTATAGTACTTACCCGGCATACGGACTGTATTAATACTGTCATTCAGCATCGGGAATATCTTACTTTCCAAACGCCATGCCTGATTTTCAGTAAGATGCCAATGAAACACATTGATTTTAAAACGAGATAATATCTCTATTTCACGCTTTAATTCTTCCACTGAAATATAACTGCGACCTACATCCTGCATAAAGCCACGGATTCGGAAAGCCGGCCAGTCCACAATCTCACAACCGGCAAACAGACTTTTCTTTCCCTTTTTCTTTTCTAACTGACGAAGCGTTTGCAAGGCCCAATACACCCCACGTTCCGTAACAGCCTCTATCTTTATCAATTTCCCGGACACAGACAGTCGGTACGCCTCATCCGGATTTAACTTAACTCCATCAATAACCGGAAGAAGTTCTACTTTTATCTCTGCGGCAGCTTTATCCGCCAATTCTCCACCGGCATTCACAATAAAAGCCTCCCACTCCGACTTCAGAACCGGAGTAGAAAGCTTTACCTTTCCCATTGCAAACGACTTATCCGTTACTTTATAATTCTGTGGCATAGGAAGTAACGGATAAGCATTTGTCTGTGCCATAGTCATGGCACAGACAAATATCATACCTATGAGACAGGTTAATCTACATTTCATTTATTTAGTCTTGATAATATCCTTCAGTTTAATAGCCTGAAAAGTCATATGAGCTACACTACTTTCATATAATATACCTACTGTTTCTTTATCAATCATAGTCAGGCAAGAATATCCCCAGCCCCAACCGGCATCCAACAACAATTGATTTTCGGGCAACCAAGTCACTCCACCATCAAGACTTGCCTTAATTGTGATACTATGACGATTCTTCGTATCGTTCGGATTAGAGAACAACAGAATATCTTTACCCAGCACATTATCTTTGGCTTTCACACTAATCAAACTCGCCATACATACCGGTTCCTGCAAAGAAGTACGAGAAGACACGTGTTCTTTCCAAGTTTTACCCATATCGGTAGTAGTAGAAACTGCACGACTTCCACCACGATTATCACGCATATTCAGCATTAATACTCCCGGTTCTATTTCAGCAACTTGTGATTCTGTCGTATTGGTACGCGCCAATGAACTGATATGCCAAGTTTTTCCATGGTCTTTACTATAGATAATACCTGCATTGGGAATTCTATCACTTCCGATATACTGGCTGGCAAATACCAACGTACCATCATCCATCGATATACCTCTACCCGGACCTTGCAACAAGAAATACCAAGAAGGATCTTTTACCTGTTCCGTAATATTTATCGGTTCAGACCAGGTTTTACCATCATCGTCACTCTTTACCAACATAAGTTGTGCTGTGTGGTGCATATCCATTCCCGGTTGAGAATTCCACCAAGCACGTCCGTTACCCATTCCGTGTGTCCATGCTGCTATAATCCAGATAGTACCGGTTTTCCTATCCACCAAGATAGCAGGGTCTCCCACACCATTCTGAGCTTTTGGCAAACCTTCATGTTCGCCGAAAGACATCGGGATACGCATCTTTTCCCAAGTCTGTCCGCCGTCTGTACTTCTGCTCAACCCTATTTCTACATATTCTTGCAAGTCTGCGCTGTTGTTGTGGCGAACATCATATACACCAAGCAACGTACCTTTATTAGAAGTTGCCAATCCCGGAATACGATAAGCTGCTACCCCGTCATCGCCGGCATGACGAACACCAACTCCCATATAGTGGGTATCAGCTTTGCGCACAACCTTCACCGGAGCAGTCCGATTATCCATCGTTACTCCTGTCATTTCCACCGATACCTTTGCAAGTACAGAAGCTGTTGGTTTCATCTGCAAACTAACCCAAAAATAGTTCACACCCGGATACAGTTTCTGGTCTACTTTTAACACAACATCTCTTTTCGGAGCTTTCACTTCCGCTTTCAAAATAGAATAAGAAGGGTTAGCAGCCAATGTTTTACCCGGAGTATTACTTGGAATATAATCAACGGGAGCAAAATAAGTTTTTCCTTTTCTCTCAGAACTTTCTGTTCCGCCATAATAGAGTTTCACTGCCTCTATTTCATTCAGATTCACTTCTTTGCCGAAACTAAGTTTCACATCATTCAACACCTGACTTTGCGTAGCATCTATACGCAAATTAAACAGTTCATTGTCCTGCCGTTCAATCAATACCGGAATACGAGTTTCGCGCACTGCAACCGTATCCTGCTTTTGAGCACTCATCTGTAAAGGAGAGAGGAATAAAAGAATTCCTAACAACCAAGAAATTTGTTTCATAATATTATTATTTAATTATGCGGGTAAAAATAAAATATTTTATTGTAATATGAAAACAAAAAGGTGATTCTTTATCTTTTTATGATAAAAAACCACCTTTATTTTATTATTTAGGCAAGAAATACGGTCAATATCCCGGAGTTTGTTCCAAAGCAGGGTTATTTGTTAATGTATTCTTGTCGATTGGCCACAACAAACGTTGAGGGTAAGAATCATCTGCAGTAGTATACTCAAATACATATTCATCGCCAAAACGACGTAAATCATACCAACGTTTACCTTCGAACATAAATTCCTTATAACGTTCTCTCAATAAAACCTCATTGATACCGTCTTTATCACCTGCCATATTCGGATACCCCATTGTAGCCACATCATAATTAGCCTTATACGCACGGGCACGTATCAAATTGATTTCAGCTGTCGGATCTCCCCCGGTCAATGATTTAGCTTCAGCCAGCATCAATAATAAATCGGCATAACGATATACAGGAAAATCATCAGCAAAAAGTCTTTCTGAAGCTCCTGACGGAGTTGTTCCACGATATTTATAAGGGAAACATCCCACATAATCGTGTGGTGCATCCATTGTAAAGACAGCTTTCAACGTTCCTTGTTTTCTAGTGTCCAAGTTATCAAATTTATCGTATAACTCATTTCTAACAGGATAATACATATTACCATTGAAATTCAACTCAAACTGCCCATCTGTCTCCTTATCATAATAAAGACTCAATGTAGCTCTTTGAGGCACCAGATTATTTCTCCAACTACCGCCAAACAAATCGGTTTCGTTCTGTTTATTATGAATAGTAAAGATTATCTCCTTATTACCTTTATCGTCATAAACAAACACATCTGTATAATTGGGCATCAAATCAAGAGTTTCTCTGGAGATATGGCTCTGAATATCGGTCAAGGCATTCTGAGCAACTGTAGCATCGGCACTTCCCCCTCCCATCCGGCGACCGGACCACAAATAAACCTCAGCCTTCAGCATCAGCGTTGCAGCTTTCGACCAAAATGTACGTGATTCACGAAAACTGTAATCTGTGCCAAAACTATCTTCCGAACTTTGAATATCCGCTTTAATCTTTTCCATTATTTCCGCAGCCGGACTGGCAGCCTTATCCAGTTTCCCTATTTCAAAACCTGTGCTCGGCTGGTCTGTCCAAACCACATCTCCCCATGAACGAAGCAAGTGGAAATAATAGAATGCTCTCAAGCCATACATCTGTCCCAAATAATAAGCTTTATCTGCCTCTTTCAACAAATTCGTATCAGCAGCTTTACTGATAAACAAATTTATCTGGTTGATATTACTATATAAACCTGCAAAGTTACTCAGGCCCGGACGTTCCTGACTTAATATATTAGAAGTAATCTCCTCCACTTTATTACTCTCTCCTGTCCATCCGGTAGAAGGATTATAAATATCTGAACGTAATTCTCCTAAAACAAACATATTGAAAGAGTTCTCACGCAAACGACTGTGCACCCCATACACAAATGAAGTAAACTGTCCTTCACTCTCCCACATATTCTTATCGGTAATACTACTTACCGGCTCCATATCCAAACATCCCGTCATTGTAAAAAGGGAAGCTGTCATAATGGCTAATGATATAATTTTATTTTTCATAAATCGTTATCTTCTTTTATTATAATAAACTTAGAATGATACAGAAGCACCTACCAACACAGTTCTTGGTGTAGGATAACGTCCGGCATCCACACCCGGATAAGTCAACGGGGCTTCAGGAGAAGAACCACTATAACCGGTAATATAGAACAAGTTCTGACCTGTGATATATACAGACGCATTTGTCATTCCCACCTTAGATATCCAGTTAACAGGTAATTTCCAATTCAAAGTTAATTCTCTTAAAGCCAGATAGTCCCCTTTTTCATAGAATCTGGAACTTCTATCATTAACAGAAGTAATATCACTGCCCTTGGTATCACGGTAGATATTCTTTTTATTAGTAGAATCATCATAATAAGATTTCGGCAGATCGGTATTTGTATTCTCTTCCGTCCAAGTCTTCAATCCTTCCTTTATTATATTTTTAAAACCAACAGACTGTCCCAAAGAGCGCATAGCCACCATATTCAAAATGGTATGTCCTAAAGCAAAATCAAATCGTCCATATAAAGATACATTCTTATAAGAAAGCGTGGTAGAGAAACCTCCTGTCCATTTAGGATAGATGTTACCCACCTTCACACGGTCCAACTGATCTATTTTATGATTTCCGTCCAAGTCCGCCCACAAAACATCACCCGGTTCAATGGGTTTGGTCAATCCATATTTCTTTTTATCAGCATCACTGACATTAGGACCATAAAGTCCGGCAATCATATCAATATAATTACCAGCCATGGTATTCACTTCATTCCAGTCACTAAGAATCTTCACTTGTTTATAGGCATAAATATCTCCCATGGTATGTCCTTCCTGATAACCGCCTACCCAAATAACCTGTTGTGTTTTAGGGTCGAAAACCTGAGTACCGCCCTGACGGTTGTTCTCATTTCCATTATAAGGAAGTTTAATAATCTTATTATGTACCAATGAAGCATTAAAAGAGAAATCCCAGTTAAAGCCCTTCGGATTACGAATCAAGCTCAAGTTACCTTCCACTTCAAAACCGGTATTACGGAGACTTCCCAAATTTGTTTTGAAAGAATCAAAACCGGTATAGCCCGGCAAATTAACATTAGTCAGCAAATCAGAAGTAGTACGGTTATAATAATCCAATATCAAGTTATAACGATTATCCAAGAATCCCAAATCCAACCCCAACTCAAAGGATTTACTCTTTTCCCATTTCAATTTAGAATTAATAACTCCTGTATTTAAAATACCGGTCGTTCCATTATAAGCAGTCTGCTTATCATAAATACCATATACATCATAATTACCAATACCATTTACATTACCATTGATACCATAGGAGATACGAGGTTTCACGGTAGATACTACTTTTGCCAGCTCGCTATCTTTAAAGAAAGCTTCTTCATGCACATTCCATCCGGCAGATACACCGGGGAAGAAGCCCCAACGGTTATCCGACAATTTAGAAATACCGTCATAACGCGCTACAGCAGTAAACAAATAACGACGTTCATAATCATAAGTCACACGTGCAAAACCAGAAGCAATACGATACCCCTGACGATATGAATAAGACCACATATTATCACGACCCGAAACATTCAATGTCGGTATCTGATCAAAAGGAGCACCATCGGCTGTACCTTTATATTGTAAATATTGATTTTCAAAGTACTCACCTCCCACCATAGCAGAAAGATTATGTTTTTCTTTAAAAGTATCAGTATATTCCAACTGCAAGCTATGTTGTTGCTGAATAGTACGTGTATATTCAAAAGATGCTTTACGCTCCGTATTTTCATTCCAGTAATCACGGTATGCCTTATCAAACGTTTCTTTGGTATAATCAGAATAATACAAAGAACTGTTTTCTCTCAACTCAAGATCAGCACCGATATTCAATGTAGTGCGGCGAGTGTTATTTTGATTGGTCAGCTTATCAAGCCAATACAAAGGATTACCATCTCGTTTGCCATAACCATAGTTAGGCGAGCCATCCGGCAGGTAAGGATTCCATGTCGGCTCCACACTCTGTAAACGCTCAAACAAGTCAGCCGTATCATCATAATATAATTCCGGAGCTTCCGAAGTAGAAAAATTCACCCCTCCCTTTATATTCAAGATGGGCAATACTTTATAATTACCGTTCAATGTACCGCTAAAACGTCTGTACTGAGTACCTTTTACAGTACCGTCTTCCGAATAATATCCTAATGATGCGGCAAAAGTACCTTTTTCATTACCGCCGGTAAAACTCAGATAATGGTCTTGAGTGAAAGCAGGATCTTTATATACTTCATCTCTCAAAGTAGTGCCATAATCCTTAAATACAATTTGCTTACCCGAAATAGGGTCAGTCATTTGTTTCCATCCTTCCTGCAACAAGTCTTCATTGCCATCCAGATATCGGATAGAAAATTGTTCAGGGTTATTCTGACCATACACAGCACCATAACCGCGCATACCATCAATTTGTGACAAGCTACCACCCGAATACTGACGTCCCAAACGTCCGTATTTTATGTAATTTTCGGCATCCATGTATTCATATCCCTTACGGGCAAAGTTCAGACCACCCTTAAATTTATAAGAAATCTGGGCAACTCCTTCTTTTCCTTTCTTTGTGGTTACCAGAATAACACCATTGGCACCACGTGAACCATAAATAGCAGTGGTAGAAGCATCTTTTAAGACTTCAATAGACTCTACATCATTCGGGTTTATGTCAATATCAGCACCATAAGCAATTCCATCAACCAGAATCAACGGAGCATTACTTGCCGTCAATGAACGATTACCACGAATTGTAAAATTGAATGAGCTACCAGGCTGGCCACTACTACGAGTCATATCCAAACCTGCAATTTTACCTTGCATGCTCTCCAATACATTACTAGTAGGTACCGCTGTTATATCCTGAGATTTAACAGAGGCAATAGAACCCACCAAATCCCTCTTTTTAACGACGCCATACCCTACTACTACCACTTCATCTAATGCCTGAGCATCTTCTTTCAATAGAATATTAATAGTTGATTGCTGTCCTACTGTCACTTCTTGAGAAGTATATCCTATATAAGAATAAACCAGCACAGCCTTATCTGAAGGTACTGAAAGCGTATAATTACCATCTATATCAGTGATTGTTCCCACTGTAGAATTACCTTTTAACATCACATTCACTCCGATTAATGGTTCTTGTTTCGAATCTGTTACGGTACCTGTAATTGTTTTGTTTTGCGCATACATACATTGAGCCAGTATTAATGCCAATGCAAAACATAACTTTCTAAAATCAAAATGCAGTTTGTTTTTCATGTTAGTACATTTGAGTTAATAAATTAATGATTCAAAGTTTCTCAATTAAAGGATTGTTGTTCTCAATCCTGCACTGCAAAGGAGGTGATAATTTCATTTTTTTAGGTGAAAAATATGCTCAATTCGGTTAAAAAAATAGCCTGCCTACATCAGAGTATCTCCTGAGCATGCTTTTTATTAATTATTCCACATACCATTACTATTTTTACCCTATGCTGATAAGGGACTTCATTTATACTCCCAAAGTATTCGATACAAAAGATGATAACAATTATAATAACAGAGAAAGGGCAAAGCAAGAGATATTCTTTTGCCTTGCCCTATATTTCCAGCAACTATGTAAAACTTCCGTTTACTTCAAATGTCTCAATATCCACTTCAACTGTCCGTATTCCGTCGCATCAGAAGTCCAGTGCTCATTAATCGGAGTTATCAGTGCTTCCTTGGGGCAATCCAACACATTATAAACAGCATAACTGGTAGTAGGCGGACAGGTATCATCATTATATCCCCAAGTGATATAAGTAGGAACTTTAATCATACGTGCGAAGTTCACAACATCATAATATGCCATCGTTTTCAGCTTATCCGGAGTATCCATACCCTCTACTCTGAAAAAATGAGGATAGCCACCTGCACGTCCTGCCTTATAGCCTGCCATATCACTCAATGCCGGATGATTGGCAACGCAAGCTGTTACACGGCTATCCAGTCCGGCAGTAATCAGTGCCAAAGCTCCTCCCTGGCTGCCGCCCTGGACAATTACATTTTTACCATCCCATTCGGGCAGAGAAGTCAGGAGATCGATACTGCGTACACAACCCAGATAGACACGTTTCATATAATAATTATCGTGGTTCTCCAACCCGTTATTTAAATAACCGTTCTCTCTGCCATTAAACGCATTGCTGATTTCCTTAAATTCTTCCGCACTCATCTCCGGATTCAGGCCATGTATCTCGATTTCGAAACGGATACATCCTTCTTCGGCATAATATTTATGGCGCAGAGGCTCCTTAATAGTTTTAATTCCAGCTCCCGGAGGGCAAAGTACAACCGGACAAGAACCTTTCACTGCATTCTTAGGATAGAAAAGATAACCATAAATGCACTGTCCACGGTTATTCAGCATTAATTTAATGAGATAACAATCAACCTTATCCGTACAATACTCCTCTGCAAGCTTTTTAGTATAAGTCAACGGATATTTGGCAGCTTCCTCTTTATTATTTTCCCAGAATTCTTTAAAATCTTTCGGCATCCGTGTGTAAGGTTGAATCTTTTCCGGTGAAAAGCCTACCTTCACATGATGTTTATAGCTTGTTCCATCCACAGTCGCTGTCAGACGGCAATCACGGAAACCGGGTTCTCTCATTGTCCCCACAGGTATTACCGCCTTTCCTTGCTTCAAAGTAACGGAACCGGAAGTATCCGCCGGCATCATGTCACCACCTATTTCATAAGAAACGGTTACGCCATCCTGCGGAATGCCGTATTTATAGAATTGCACCTCAACCGTAGCTTTCTCTCCGGTCTTATAAATCCAGCCAGCATGATTGGGCACGGTCACCCAAAGTACATCACTCCGGTACGGGTAGTTTTCCGCATATACAAATGACAGCGGAAAGATTAGGGCGAACAGCCATATAAACAAACTCTTTTTCATCATTATGTTTTTAGTATTATCACATTATTTTACCACACGTAAAGGACACCTTCCTACCAAGTCCGTATCAACTCCGTACCAACTCCGTGTCAAGTCCGTAGTTATAGACACGGAGAAA
>ERZ791729.881-NODE-881-length-12046-cov-3.833959_pt1 | contig 12046 bp, 10 predicted proteins | sample MGYA00510043_ERZ791729 | MGnify/ENA primary metagenome ERZ791729 (study PRJEB30046, sample SAMN00715149) | human gut metagenome | study: EMG produced TPA metagenomics assembly of the A metagenome-wide association study of gut microbiota in type 2... | reverse complement strand
ACTAAGTATTCCGTTACTTCGCAGGTAATGAAATCCTGTTAATTTCGTTAATAACCAAGGAATAAGGAGAAAATAGGTGGGGTTTGTTCAGAATAGTAAAAATCAACCCGTTGGGATATTGGAAAGATAATATATAGTCTTAATCTCCAACATCATAGAAAAGCTACAATAGAAATTATGAAGTTAAAAAGTCTCTAATTTTCAATATAAGATTCTATCTTTCAGTTTATTGCTTACGTTGGGAAACTTTTTGTAAAGCCAATATCAATCCGCTCCTCAAAACTTTGTTTGAAGACTATAAAAAAGAAACAACAAGTTTGCTCTACTTCCTCAAAAGAAGTAATCTCTTTTATACTGGATATCCTTCGTTTTTTACAAAAGAAATTACCCTTTGATTGGCTTCGTCAATCTTTCTGTTGCTGAAAGGTTTCAGATAAGTTTCCGTCACTGTGATGGAAGAGTGCCCCATGGCTTCTGATATGATTCCAGGATGTATCTCGCAGTGGTAAGCCATGGTCGCCCAAGTATGGCGTGCCGCATAACTACTGAGTGCCGACTGCATTCCCAAGCATTGTCTGAGTACTGCCAAACGTTGGTTGAATGCCCTGAGTGCCGACTGGTATTCCCGGTATGCCGCTTCTGTGCCTTCCTCACTTTGTAATATGGGGAATAAATAAGGAGAGTCCTTGTCCTTGTTTGCTATCATTCTCACCATTTGCATAGCCTCCGGCGTCAGTGAGACGGTCAGTGCCCGTCCCGTCTTCCTGCGCCTATAGGACAAGGTATTTCCTTGTAAATCCCTTTTGTGCAAATAGGCCAGGTCCACAAAAGGAATCCCTCTTAGCATAAACATCAATACAAAGAAAATTTTTGTTTTCTGTCGGGTGTTGGGAGAATTACCGGCCTGCAGGCTCATCTCTGTCTCCTGTACCAAGCAGCCTATGTCGGAAGCTTCGAGCGCCTTTTTCCTATCCGCCCGTGTGCCGGTATACACATGCTCAAACAGCCTGGGTACATATCGCACCAGCTTTTTGTCCACCGCCCGGTTGTAAACCGAACGTATCGCTTTGATATAGGTGGATACCGTATTCCAACTACAATTCCTCTGCCTGAGGAAGTTTTCGAATCTCTTCAGTACGGTCGGGCTCAGCTTGCGCATGGGCATCGGTTGCCATTTGGTGAATGCCGAGAATGCATTCACCGCTGACTGGTAGATGTGTGCCGTCCCCCACCTGCCGCTTTCCCGGAGTTCCCCGATGATTGAGGAGAACATCTCTTGTAAGGTAATTTCATTTCTGCTCATTTCCAAATTATTTATAAAAAGGTTTATCCTGCAATTATAAATAAATTGAGAGCAAGTGCAAAGGCATCATTCTGAAATCTGCGAAACGGGAATGATGCCGTATCCGACAGCTTATTTGTTGGCTAACGTCTGTTTAGTGGCTGATATACGTATCCTGGAAGAACCGCTTGTTATCATTCAGGCTGCAAGTGGCATCCACTCCGGCTTGTTGCAGGCGTTCGGCAATCTCATTCAGTTTCTTTCTCGAAACCCTTCCGATATAGAACAGACGGTAGCGGTAATCGTTGTCCAGCAATTCCATGACGTGCGTGAAATTCTGTTCGCGGGCAAAGTCGAAGTTTACTTTTCTTAGGTTCTGGTACGGATAGCGGATAGTCCTGCCTACGCTGTGTATGATGAGGCCGTTATTGTCCAACGTCAGGTAGCAGAAGCGGGTCATCAGCATGCTGATGAAAAAAAGACTTAATGCAAACGAAATGATAGCCGGGATGAAGCCCCACCATACGTTGCCACTGATGGAATAATATCCCAATATAAGGAATATCAGGAATAAGACAAAGAACCAGAACATATAGAGTGACGGACGCTGGTATGTTTCTGTGGGAACCTCTGCGACTGTCCGTTCCCTCGGTGCGTAGTTGTCGAAGGGGATTTCTTGGGAGACCAGGTAGCGGATGACCGAGGAAGGGTGACGGAAAGGAGGCAGATAGATTACTTTTTCTTTCCCTTCCTTTAGATGTAAAGTCAGTATGCCCGGACCATATTTGTCTTTCGCAGCCAAGTTGCTTTTGCGGGGAACCTGGTGGTAACGCTTCATGAAACTGAAACTCTTGATTTGGTGCAGTCCGATGTGCTGGCTTTGCAGCAGTTGTTCGGCTCTTTTCTGTTCTTTACTGGTCACTTCCATAGTTCTTATTTTTTAAGTTCGGGATAACTGATGCGGGTATGGTATATAGTCTTCAGCTTCTCCTTGAATACGTTCTTCACGGTGGCAATATCCTTGAAGGTGATGGGGCATTCCTTGAAATAGCCTTCTGCCACTTGCGAATCGATAATCTTGTCTACCAGATTGCTGATGCTCTCTTCCGTATATTCGGGCAGACTGCGTGAAGCGGCTTCCACCGAATCGGCCATCATTAGGATAGCCTGCTCTTTGGTGAACGGGTTGGGACCGGGGTAGGTGAATGCCTCCTCGTTAGGGTCTTCACCGGGGTGCTCGTTTTTCCAGGAGATATAGAAATACTTCGTTTTCCCACGGCCATGGTGAGTGGTGATGAAATCCTTGATTACTTTGGGGAGATTGTTCTTCTCGGCCAGCTTCAGCCCGTCCGTCACATGGCTGATGACGACTTGGGCACTTTGCTCATAGCCCAGATTCTTGTGCGGATTGACTCCACCCGATTGGTTCTCGGTGAAGAACACCGGATTCTCCATCTTGCCGATGTCATGATACAGCGCTCCGGTACGTACCAGCTGGCTTTTGGCTCCGATACGGTTGGCCGCTTCCGCCGCAAGGTTGGCAACCTGCATGGAATGCTGGAAGGTGCCGGGAACTGTCTCGGACATGCGGCGCAGCAGGCTGTTGTTGATGTTGGACAATTCGACCAGGGTGACATTGGAGGTAAAGCCAAACGTCTTTTCCACCAGGAAGAGCAGGGGATAGGTGAACAGCAGCAACACTCCGTTGATGACGAAATAGGTGTACATGCTTCCGTTGATTTTTGTCAAGTCGTTTTCTGTAATCAGCTCGAAAGCAAAGTAGACGGCAGCGTAGGTCAATATGACGAGGAAGGCTGTCCGGAACAGTTGCGACCGTTGTGAAAGTTCCCTCAGACTGAAGATGGCAACCAGCCCCGCTGAGAGTTGCAGAAGAATGAATTCATGCGGATAGCGCAGGCAGATGGAGCATATCAGTATGGTGGTGACTTGTGCGATGAAGGCCGTGCGTGAGTCGAGGAACACCCGGATGATGACCGGCAGCATGGCATACGGGATGATATAGACATTGAATATGTTGTTGGCAACCATGATGGCCGTCACCACGCAATAGAACATGATGAGGGCGAAGAGCAGGGAGAGGCTGCCCTTGCGCTTGTAGTAATCTTTACGGAACAAGTCGAGGTAGAGCATGAAACACAGCATGAAGATACTGACAAACAATACCTGCCCCGCCAGCATCAACCGTTTTTGCCCGATGGACTCACTGCGTTTGATGGATTCTTTCCGTAGACTCTCAAGGATGTTGTATGTCTCCTGGCTGACAATCTCGCCGCGGTCGATGATTTTCTGTCCGCTCAGTACGATGCCGTTGGCCCATGAATAGTTGTCGAGCATCTCCTTCTTAGCGGTTTCGGTCCGCTGCTCGTCATAGGTCAGATTAGGGAACAGATATTCGTTCAGCGAGCATTGCCGTAGAATGTCCGGGCGGTAGTGGGCGGTATCGGCCGTGAGTATATAGTTATAGGCATCCTTCACCGAATATACCTTGTTGATGTCCTGCTGGTTGGCCAGTTTGTCGTTAATGACCATGATGGCGGTTGTGCTGTCCTTATGCAGTTGGTTCAGCTCTTCGGTAGAAACGATGCCGGCGCGATATACTTCAGAGAGTTTCCTTTCCAGAAAGCGGACGTAGTCGGTGGAGGGAAGCAGGCCGCGCAGGTGGGTCTGATAGTCTGCCTTCAACTTGGCGAGCACACTTTTCTCAATGCTTTTGTCCAGCTGGAAATACGGCTGGAAGGCGGCGAGGATACTGTCTTGCTCGCGTTTCACCACTTCATCGGCCTTATAGATGGGGAAGTCGAAGGTGGCCATGAGCTGTCCGTACTTCCAGGGCTTGTCAATGTCGAACTGGTAGTTGAATTTACCGTCACGTGGCAGAAAATAGACAATAATCCCCACAGTGCCGATGAATATCAGTGCTCTGTATAGCAAATCTCTGAGCGAGAACTCTTTTTTTGTATTGAAATAACTCATATCGGCTGAAATTTTTGCGAAAAGTACAAAAAAAAACATTAGTGTGGAAAAAAAGGTTTAATTTTGCCGTCTAAAATATTCATAAGTAAGGTAGATTATGACAGAAAGAAAGGTCAGAGTCCGTTTTGCCCCGAGTCCTACGGGGGCGTTGCACATCGGCGGTGTGCGTACAGCTTTATACAATTATCTCTTTGCGCGTCAGCATGGAGGAGATTTGATATTTCGTATTGAAGATACTGATTCCAACCGGTTTGTACCGGGTGCGGAAGAATATATCCTGGAGTCTTTCAAGTGGTTGGGCATCCCGTTTGACGAGGGCGTGAGTTTCGGTGGAGACCATGGCCCGTACCGTCAGTCGGAACGTCGGGAAATATACAAGAAGTATGTTCAGATTCTGCTGGAGGCCGGAAAAGCCTACATCGCTTTCGATACTCCTGAGGAGCTGGAAGCAAAGCGTGCGGAGATTGCGAATTTCCAGTACGATGCTTCTACCCGCATGCAGATGCGCAATTCACTGACCCTTCCTAAAGAAGAGGTAGACGCGCTGATTGCTGCCGGTAAGCAGTACGTGGTGCGTTTCAAGATAGAGCCGAACGAAGATGTGCATGTGAACGACCTGATTCGTGGGGAAGTAGTGATAAACTCTTCCATTCTTGATGACAAGGTTCTTTATAAATCGGCAGATGAACTTCCTACTTACCATCTGGCCAATATTGTGGACGACCATTTGATGGAAGTGTCCCATGTGATACGCGGTGAGGAATGGTTGCCTTCCGCACCGTTGCATGTATTGCTCTACCGTGCCTTTGGGTGGGAGGATACCATGCCTGCCTTTGCGCATTTGCCCTTGTTGCTGAAGCCCGAGGGTAACGGCAAATTGAGTAAGCGTGACGGCGACCGTCTGGGCTTCCCGGTTTTCCCGTTGGAGTGGCATGACCCCAAGTCGGGAGATGTCTCTTCAGGCTACCGCGAATCAGGCTATCTGCCCGAAGCGGTCATTAATTTCCTGGCTCTGCTGGGCTGGAATCCGGGCAATGACCAGGAACTGATGTCTATGGATGAATTGGTGAAATTGTTTGATTTGAGCCATTGCAGCAAGTCGGGTGCCAAATTCGACTATAAGAAAGGTATCTGGTTCAACCATGAGTACATCATGATGAAACCGGATGCGGAGATAGCTTGTCTTTTCAGACCGGTGCTGGAGTCCAACGGCATAGACGCCTCCAACTATAGCGACGAGTTCCTTACGAAAGTGGTTTCACTGGTGAAGGGACGCGTCAACTTCGTAAAGGAACTGTGGGACCAGACCCGTTTTTTCTTCGTAGCCCCCACGGAATATGCGGCAAAGGATGTGAAGAAGCGTTGGTCGGAAGATACTCCCCGCATCATGACCGAATTGATGGATGTGTTGCGCGGCATCGGGGATTTCTCCTCCAAGCCTTCCGAAGATATTGTGATTGGTTGGATTACTGAGCGTGGCTATCACATGGGAAATGTGATGAATGCCTTCCGCTTGTCAGTGGTGGGCGAGTGTAAAGGCCCGCACATGTTCGACATTACCGAGCTGATTGGCAAGGAAGAGACGTTGGCCCGTATACAGCGTGCTGTTGATGCTTTAAAGTGAATAAATCTTCTTCATCCTTAATCCATATAGTATGCTATATGACTTGGCAATAGCCATCTACGATATTCTGGTGCATCTGGCTGCTCCATTTAGCCGTAAGCCCCGAAAAATGATGAAGGGACACTGGGTGGTCTATGAACTTCTCCGGCAGCAGTTGGAGAAGGACGTGCGCTATATATGGTTCCATGCCGCTTCTTTGGGGGAGTTCGAGCAGGGACGGCCGTTGATTGAGAAAATTCGTGCCAAATATCCGGATTACGGTATTCTGCTGACTTTCTTCTCGCCGTCGGGCTATGAGGTCCGCAAGAATTATAGGGGGGCAGACGTTGTCTGTTACTTGCCTTTCGACAAGTCCCGCAATGTGAAGAAGTTCCTGGATATCGTGAATCCCTGCATGGCATTCTTCATCAAGTACGAGTTCTGGAAGAACTATCTGGACGAACTGCACAAGCGCCGTATTCCGGTGTACAGCATTTCTTCCATTTTCCGCCGCGGACAAGTATTCTTCAAGTGGTATGGCGGTACGTACAGACATGTGCTGCGCGACTTCGACCATTTGTTTGTGCAGAATGAACGCTCCAAACGCTATCTGGCGAAGATAGGTATCAGCCGTGTCACGGTGGTGGGGGATACCCGTTTTGACCGTGTGCTGCAGATTCGTGAGGAGGCCAAACATCTGCCTTTGGTGGAGCTTTTCAAGAACAACACGATGACTTTCGTGGCAGGAAGCTCCTGGCAGCCGGACGAGGATTTGTTTATTGAATACTTTAACCAGCATCCAGAGGTGAAGTTGGTTATCGCTCCGCACGTTATCGACGAAAACCATCTGGTAGAGATTATCCGTAAACTGAAACGCCCCTACGTGCGCTATACCCGTGCCGACGAGAAGAATGTCCGTAAGGCCGACTGCCTGATTATCGACTGCTTCGGGTTGCTCTCTTCCATCTACCGCTATGGCGAGATTGCCTATATCGGAGGTGGTTTCGGAGTGGGAATCCACAATACTCTTGAGGCTGCAGTTTATGGCATTCCGGTGATTTTCGGACCGAAGTATCAGAAATTCCAGGAGGCCATCCAGTTGCTGGAGGCAAAAGGCGCTTTCTCGGTGAAGGATTATGAGGAACTGAAAACTTTGCTCGACCGTATGCTGACAGATGAAGTCTTTTTGCGCGAATCAGGCATGAATGCAAGCAATTATGTGACCGGCAACGCCGGTGCAACGGATAAGATAATGAGTATGATAAACTTTTAGAAAAGTAAAGAGTGATAAAAGCGATAGGGCGGTAAAGGTGATGGAATGGCATCCCTTTATCGCCCTGCCTTTTTGGGGCGCCTTGCTCCCTTTATTTGTACCAGTCGGAATACATCAGATAGTTGTGTGCAATCTTCTGGTTCAGCTCCTTGGCCTGCTCCGGATCTACTTTCTTGATGAACTTGGCGGGGACTCCTCCCCAGATGCTTCCCGGCTCGATGACCGTATTGCTCAATACCAGGGAACCAGCGGCGACAATAGCCCCTTCGCCCACTACTGCGTGGTCAAGGATGGTGGAACCCATCCCTACCAAAGCATAGTTCTTGATAGTGGCTCCGTGGATGGTCACGTTGTGCCCCACGGATACGTGGTCTCCTATCTCTATGGTCGATTTCTCGTACAAGGTGTGGAGCACGCTTCCATCCTGGATGTTTACTCCGTTCCCTATGCGGATTGAGTTTACGTCACCCCGCAGCACGGTGCTGAACCAGATGCTGCAATCCCGTCCCGTCTTGACGTCGCCAATGACAACCGCATTGTCCGCCAAAAAACAATTCTCCCCGATTTCGGGAGTGAATCCTCTTACTGATTTTATTAATGCCATTTTTTTAGTGATTAGTGGTTAGGTTACTGCATGCTTCCTTCAGCCATTCCCGTTCTCCTTCGTTCAGGCTTGGCGAAAGTGCCTCGTATACATGCTGGTGATAGTTGTCCAGCCATGCCGTTTCCTCTGCCGTCAGCATCTCTTTGATGATACCTTTCTTGCAGATGGGGCAGAGGGTAATGGTTTCGAACTTCAGGTAATTTCCGAACATGCCTTCACCGTCCTTCACGGTCAGCACCAGGTTTTCCGTGCGTATTCCATGGCTTCCGGCTTTATAAACGCCCGGTTCGTTGGAAGTGACCATTCCCGGCCGTAGGGTTACCGGATTCTCATTCATGCGGATGCTTTGCGGACCTTCGTGCACATTGAGGAAATGGCCTACGCCGTGCCCGGTACCATGCAGGAAGTTCATGTGGTATTGCCATATCGGCATGCGGGCCAGTACATCCAGTTGCGCTCCTCGCGTACCTTCCGGGAAGACAGCCATGGCGAGGTCGATATGTCCTTTCAGTATCAGGGTGTAGTCCGTCTTCTCTTCTTCGGTCAGTTTCCCCAGTGCGATGGTGCGGGTGATGTCGGTAGTGCCGTCCAGGTATTGCGCACCCGAGTCCAGCAGCAGGAATCCCTCGGGTTTCAGTGGCACGTCCGTTGCCGGAGTGGCTTCGTAGTGTACGATGGCTCCATGTTCCTTGTACCCGGCAATGGTGTCGAAGCTTTCTCCCATGTAGAGTGGCTGTGCGGCACGGAATTCGTGCAGTTTCTTGTCTACGCTGATTTCTGTCTCGTTGCCTGCGGGAACGGCCTCCTCCAGCCATTTCAGGAACTTCACCAGTGCCACTCCGTCGCGTTGCATGGCTGCGTGGATGCCGGCTATTTCCCGGTCATTGCGGACCGCTTTCAGCAAGGCTATCGGTGAGCGCTCGTCAAGTACCCGGCAGGAAGGGGGGAGGGCGGAATAAACGGCATAATTCGTCTTTCCCATGTCGAGCATGATGCTGCCGTCCGGTATTCTTGTCACAAAGGATTCGGTGTCCCCATAAGCATGGATGGTGACGCCGGCTTCTTCCAGATAGGCTGAAAGCTCTTCCGTTACTTTCTCGGGCTGGATGAAAAAGTGTGTTTCTTGTTCGTTGATTATCAGGTAGCTTACTACTACGGGGTTGCAATGCACATCGTTGCCGCGTATGTTGAGTGTCCATGCTATCTCGTCCAATGCCGACACCAATAATACGTCCGCTTCACTCTTTTTCATCTCCCGGCGGATAGCAGCCAGTTTGTCCGGACAGCTTTTCCCGGCGTATTTCATCTCGTGGATAAAGGCGGGTGCTTCGGGCATGGGAGGGCGGTCTGTCCATATCTCATTCATCGGGTCGGCAATGCTCTTTACGGTGATGTCGTTTTTTGCCAGATCCTCTTGCAGGGCTATGGCTTGTGTGGTGGAAAATACCTTCCCGTCTATACCTACAACTGAATTCGCTGTAAGGTTCTCCCGCAGGAAATCGAGGATGCTGGGCGTTTCGGGCAGCATTTCCTTGTATAAGTCGATGCCGCTGCCTTCCAGCTGCTGCTCGGCTTGGAGAAAATAGCGGGAATCTGTCCACAGTCCCGCCTTGTCGCTGGTGATCACCGCCGTGCCTGCCGAACCGGTGAAGCCTGATATCCATTCTCTTGATTTCCAGTACGGTGCTACGTACTCGCTTAGGTGCGGGTCGGTACTGGGGATAATGAAAGCGTCTATGCCTTCTCTTTTTAACAATGCCCGTAGAGCATCTATACGTTGATTGATTGTCTGAGCCATATTTTTATAAATGTAATTAAGTAGGCGTGTAAATGAGTTTATAATCTCTCCATTCTCTGCTTTCAAAGTTACACATTCTCTTTTAAAAATGTGCTATGCTTCACGGATTTTAGCGGATTGGCTCAATAAAAACATCTTTCCCTTTGCTCATTCGTTTGATAATTAGGAATCATGGGTAATTTTTTTGCAGAAAGTTTTGTGAATAAAGAAAGTATGTGTAATTTTGCCGCTCAATTTAATCGTGAGATTTTTAAACCATTAACATTTAATTAAAAGAAAATGATTGTAGTACCTGTAAAAGAAGGCGAAAACATTGAAAAAGCGCTGAAGAAATTCAAAAGAAAGTTTGAAAAAACTGGCACAGTTAAGGAATTGAGACGCAGACAACAATTTGATAAACCGTCTGTGACTAAAAGACTTAAGAAAGAACGTGCTGTTTACGTTCAACAACTTCAGCAAGTAGAAGATTAATAATTCGTAAATTCCTTTGAATTATTGAATTCTTTTTCATACATTCGTTGCATGATTTTAGATATGTAGCGATATGTTGTTGACAGATTCTTTTCTTGACTATCTTCTGCATGAGCGGAACTATTCCAAAGGTACGGTTGAGTACTATCGGGCAGATATTCTTGAACTGCAGAGGTTTGGAGAAGAAATGTTGGGAGACTTGACTCCATCGGATGTAGATGCGGAACTTGTTCGTGAATGGATTGCTTCCTTGATGGACAAAGGACTTGCTTCTAATACGATAAACCGAAAGCTGAGTTCTGTCCGGACATACTATAAATTCCTTTTGAGGAGAGGCAAGGTTGCGGTAGATCCGTTGCGGAAAGTGACGGGGCCCAAGAAGAAAAAGCCGCTTCCGGTATTTCTGAGAGAGGGTGAGATGAATAGGTTGCTGGATGATATGGACTTTGGTGAAGGTTTTGAAGGGTGTCGCGACCATATGATTATTGAAATGTTTTATGCTACCGGCATGCGACTTTCAGAATTGATAGGGTTGGATGATAAGGATGTCGATTTTTCGGCTTCTCTCGTTAAAGTGACGGGAAAACGGAATAAACAACGTCTTATACCTTTCGATGAGGAGCTGGGACGCTCGATGCGAGAATATGTCAATGTGCGGAATGAAGCTGTCCCGGTTCGCTCGGATGCTTTTTTTGTCCGGAAGAATGGAAAAAGGCTTTACCGCAGTATCGTAGCATGCCTTGTGAAACGAAACCTTTCGAAGGTAGTGACTGTAAAAAAAAGAAGTCCCCACGTGCTGAGGCACACCTTTGCAACGGCTATGCTGAACAATGGTGCTGATTTAGGCTCGATAAAAGAACTCCTCGGGCACGAGAGTCTGGCGACAACGGAAGTTTATACGCATACTACTTTTGAAGAGCTTAAAAAAGTGTATAATCAGGCTCATCCCCGAGCCTAAAGTAAAAAGGAGGTAAGTATGGAAGTAAGAATTCAATCGATTCACTTTGATGCGTCAGAGCAATTGCAGTCTTTCGTTCAAAAGAAAGTTGCTAAGTTGGAGAAATTTTACGACGATATAAAGAAAGTAGAGGTGTCATTAAAGGTAGTTAAGCCGGAAGTTGCTGCAAATAAAGAAGCAGGCATAAAAATACTTATTCCTAACGGGGAGTTTTATGCAAGTAAGGTGTGTGATACATTTGAGGAAGCAATTGAGGATTGGTATAGAGATAATGATAATCAGTATTTGAAATGATTTTCTGAAATAAAATATGGTATAAAATAAAATGTTGAGATGTAATAAACACGTGAGTGTTTCGTATGTGAGATGAAAAAAATGTAGGTCCCTAGCTTCATGCTGTAAACAGCATGATTCTCCTACATTGTGGATTAGAAATAGCGCGACGGCGCATTTCTAATCCACGCCCTGACATCGGAGGTTAAAGCCGATGTGAATTTCCCACTATATCAACTGTCTGTGAAGATCGTTGATATTTTTTTTGTAAAACAGTGAATGGTGCGATGAATATTTTTTGTAGCTTTGTGAAAAATCGAATTGAAATGGAAAATTTACGAAGATACCCCATCGGAATACAGACTTTTTCGGAAATACGGAAAAGTAATTACCTTTATATTGATAAAACGGAATATGTGTATTGGATGGTACATTTCACTAAATACGTATTCTTGAGTCGTCCTCGTCGTTTTGGTAAGTCATTGTTGACTTCTACATTACATAGTTATTTCTCTGGTCAGAAAGAATTATTTCAAGGGTTGGCTATAGAAAAGCTGGAAAAGGAGTGGACGGAATATCCAGTGCTTCACTTTGATATGAGTACAGCCAAGCATGCAGACTGTGAACAGCTGTTGCAAGAGTTGAATATGAAGCTAATTCGTTATGAGGAGGTTTACGGAAAGATGGAGGGAGAGGTTAATCCAAATCAGCGTCTGGAAGGACTCATCAAGCGCGCTTACGAGCAGACAGGGAAACAAGTGGTTGTGCTGATAGATGAGTACGATGCTCC